>ERZ791734.22-NODE-22-length-283394-cov-17.946139_pt1 | contig 283394 bp, 256 predicted proteins | sample MGYA00509953_ERZ791734 | MGnify/ENA primary metagenome ERZ791734 (study PRJEB30046, sample SAMN00792038) | human gut metagenome | study: EMG produced TPA metagenomics assembly of the A metagenome-wide association study of gut microbiota in type 2...
ATTATGCCCTTGAAGGGCAAGTGCATACCACGCGTTCAACGCGTGGTTTTGATTTTTGTCGGGCTGTATTATTATGGGGTGAGATGAAAGTGCGGTTTTGGAAGGGTTGGTGGTGGGGAAAGGCTGTAGTGCTTTTGAGAAGGATGTGGGAGTAACAGCATTCGGTGCAACGGGAGGCAATCCCTCCGTCTTGACAGCAGAAAAGTTTGCAATATAGAAAGGGTGGGCATATCGTAAGCAGAAAGCAACAAAGCAATAGTTTGCGCCTTGCTGTCAAGCCACCTCCCCTTTTTCGAGGTCGGGCATGGATGCCCGAAGTTGAACGCCTGAAGTTTTGCAGGACGCAAAACAAACAGAGCGTTCATAAGGCAAGTGTGGTGGTGCAAAGTGAGGGATAGTGCGGTTTTGGGAAGGGTGGTGCGGAGAGATGACAGCTAAAATATAATAATATAAAAAGCGGTCACAGCATTGCACTGTGACCGCTTATCTGTTTTATTGCTTTGTGTAATTCCGCCGTTCAACAACTTTAGCTGAACAATAACAATTCCAAAGGCGGAACTTGAAGAGGCACATTGCCGCCCCGCCGTTTCGTTATCCTGCGGATAGCTTAAACATTTCAAAAGGCGGAATTTGAAGCGGCTCACAGCCGCTTAGTCGCCGAAGGATACGCCGATGCTTTTTCCTGTGATGACAAGCTCGTCATTTTCGGGAACGAACTTTGTCTTCATCGTTACATCGGACAGCTTGTTTTCGGAAATCTTACTGCCGATTTTTGCGACCGTGTAGCCGTATTTTTCCTGCTTTATAAGCATTGCGGCTCTTGCGCCGAACTTTGTTGCAAGCACTCTGTCATAAGCGGAGGGCGAACCGCCCCTTAATATATGACCGGGAACAACTGTTCTTGACTCAAAGCCTGTTGCGGCTTCAATCTGCTTTGCTATGCGGTTTGTAACTGTTGTTTCACCCGCTTCGGCACGTTTTTTTGCACGTTCCTTTTTCTTCATAGCGGCTTCTGCAATATCCATTGCCCCCTCTGCGACCGCAATTATCGAGAATGTCTTTCCGGACTGCGCACGTTTTTCGCAAGCGTCGATGACTTTATCAATATCATAAGGGATCTCTGGGATAAGAATAATATCCGCACCGCCTGCAATACCGGAATAAAGCGTCAGCCAGCCTGCCTTGTTGCCCATTATCTCAATTACCATAATACGTCTGTGGGAAGTAGCAGTCGTGTGGATTCTGTCAACGACCTCAGTCGCTATATCTACTGCGGTGTGGAAGCCGAATGTAACATCTGTTCCCCATATATCGTTATCTATCGTCTTGGGAAGTCCGATTATATTCAGACCCTCTTCGGAAAGAAGATTTGCGGTCTTATGAGTTCCGTTGCCGCCGAGCGTCAGTATGCAGTCGAGCTTCTGCTGTTTATAGGTGGCTTTCATTTCAGCGACCTTGTCTATGTTGTCAGCTTCTATTACCTGCATCATCTTATATGGTGTACGCTTTGTGCCGAGTATCGTTCCGCCCTGAGTGAGTATGCCGGAAAAATCCTCCGGCTTCATTATGCGGCAGTTATTATGGATCAGACCGTGGAAACCGTTGGATATGCCGACTATCTCAACGTTGTCCTCGCCGAACATGGAGTAACAGGCTTTTGCCGCACCTCTTATAGTAGCGTTAAGTCCGGGGCAGTCGCCGCCGCTTGTCAGTATACCTATTCTGCGTTTTGCCATTTGTACATCCAGCCTTTCCTGAAAGATTTGTTGTTTTCTGCTAATTAAATTATAGCATACATACTCCAAAAGTCAAGAAAATATTATAGCTCGGATTATGCAGATTATACAATTTCTGTGCGTTATACGCCTGTATATATGCCCGCGAACAGCGGCAGCATCGTTTCATTGTCAAGTATCATATACATGAACGGACGATTAAGAATTACCTGCTTTTCGGCAATTACACACCCCTCGTCAACTAATTCCACAAGAGCGGCGGCACCTGCCTTAGTACCTTTCTCGTTTACCTCAATTTTAGTCTTGTGAATGACTTTGCCGATGGATATATTGCCTACAGTTGATTTGCCGATGCCCGAAAAATCTGCATTGTTTTCGTCAAATGCCGTCGGCATACCAAGCTGTGACAAAGCGTTGTTCAGTGTGTCTGAATATTCATAGCTGAATTTCGGGAGCTTTGTTTCTACGCCGCAGCTTTCGGTACTGCTTAATATCCTGCAGAGCTTTTCTCCGGATAAGGAGGATATGAAGGAGGCTATATCATTATCGGGAAGTAAAGCCGCAAAGCTGTATTTTCCGCCCTTATACTGTTTTATAAAGCCTTTACAGCCGTCGCTTTCAAGATAAATGCTTTCGGCTGAATGCATCATAGTGACATTCATCAGCTTGTCTTCGGAATTTGTGAATTTTCCGTCCGCAATATCATTTTCCTTGTAGACATTTTCCCATTCTGCATCAAAGCTGACGGCGTTTATAAGATACATTATCGCATCATCGGGGATGTTGTCAAGTATTTTGTCTATCATACCGTCGGTATTGTCGCTTACCCAATTGTTAATCTCTTTGCACGTTGAGTTGTCAAATGCACGCTTGTATATCGCCGCACCGAAATAATCCGCATTTTTCTGCAAAAAGTCCTTTTCAACGGTAAGTCTGTTTTCTTCATCTCTGAACCATATCGAATTTGCGTTTTTCAGCTTGAAGTCCTCGCCTGATGTAAGCGAGCCGCTGAATGATGAAAGATATTTGTTCAGTTCGTCAAGGGGCATTCCGCTCCCGAGTACCTTTTCCATTTCATCTTTGGTCTGACCGTTTGCACCGTTTGCTGTCATTGTGAGTGCGGATGATACCGACAGGGGAGAGATAAGAGTGTTTGATTTGCCGTCAAAGCATTTCTTAAGCAGTTCAACAGAGAAATTGCCGTATGCGCTCTTAAAAGCATCGTCGGGTTTTACGGTTTCGTGGCTTGCGGCTTTGATGCCTGTCATAAGATCCGTTGTTTCGAGGGATTTTTCCGACTGACAAGCCGAGAGGGTGAGAGTTGACGCGATGAGTGAACCTGCGATTATTGCTGATAAAATTCTTCTTTTCATACTATTCTCCTTTCGATAGACGGTTTATGCACCGTCATTTATCATATACCTGTATACACGCCTGCAAACAGCGGCAGCATCGTTTCGTTGTCTAGTATCATATACATAAACGGGCGGTTCAGGATTACCTGCTTGTCACCGTCCGGAGCGGCGGACATAACCACGCCTGTTGCGGCGACAGCCCTTGTACCTTCTTCGGTAACGGATATCTTCGTTTTGTGTAGTACATCACTGATGAGAAGTTTATCACCCGAAATACCCGAAAAATCAGCGCTGTCGGAAAAGGTTGTAGGCATACCGAGAGCTTTCAATGCTTCACTGAGTCCGGCGCTGTATTCATACTCAAACTTCGGAATTTTAGCAACAATATTAGTGCTTTTGGCATTCTGTAACATTTTGAAAAGCTTATCTCCATTGAGCGAACCGACAAAATCCGATATAGAAACATTGCTGTCGGGGAGAATTGCGGCGAAACCGTACTTACCGCCTTTATATTTCTTGATAAAGCCTGTGCAGTTATCGCCGTTTATGTATTCGCTTTCTTCGGAAATCAGCATTGTGACTGACTGCTCGTTGCCGTTAGCGTCTGTGAACGTTCCGTCTTCAACAAAGTTGTCATAGTAGTAGTTTTCCCATTTGGCATCAAATGCTGTTGCGTTGATAAGTGCAATATTTGAAAGCGCATCGCCGTTGTCAAGAAGCTTGTCGATCATACCGTCTGTATGTTCACTGACCCAATTATTGATATCGTTCACAATCTCGCTGTTATATGCACGTTTGTATATTTCGGCGTGGTAAAAGTCGGCATTGGTCTGTAAAAACTCATTGTTCACATTGAAATTGTTGTCTTTGATAAACCATATCGAATTTGCGTTTTTCAGCTTGAAGTCCTCGCCTGATGTAAGCGAGCCGCTGAATGATGAAAGATATTTGTTCAGTTCGTCAAGGGGCATTCCGCTCCCGAGTACCTTTTCCATTTCATCTTTGGTCTGACCGTTTGCACCGTTTGCTGTCATTGTGAGTGCGGATGATACCGACAGGGGAGAGATAAGAGTGTTTGATTTGCCGTCAAAGCATTTCTTAAGCAGTTCAACAGAGAAATTGCCGTATGCGCTCTTAAAAGCATCGTCGGGTTTTACGGTTTCGTGGCTTGCGGCTTTGATGCCTGTCATAAGATCCGTTGTTTCGAGGGATTTTTCCGACCGACAAGCCGAGAGGGAGAGTGCCGATAATGTCAGTGCGGTTGTGATGATTGCTGATAAAATTCTTCTTTTCATACTGTCCTCCTTTCGCAGTAAGCAAATCGTGTACTGTATTCGCATATAATACAATTCAAAGCGTCTGATTGTCCACGGAATAATGTATTTTCTGATTAAATTATATAATATTTTCCCTCAAAGTCAATAAAAGTTACAAGATTGTAACCATTTTGTCGGCATCATGCAACCGCTTTTGCCGACCGCTGAGTTCAACGGGCGGCGGTGGCGTTTTTAATGACGATATTTCGGTTTTCTCTATTGACAAACTGCGTTGTGATGGATTATAATTATGTAAGGAGCGTGTAAGATTTTACACGGTAAAATTCTATGAAGTTTTTTTAAAATAAGGAGAAAAGATATGGCATACATACTCGGTGTCGATATAGGTACGTCCGGTACAAAAACAGTGCTTTTCAGCGAGGACGGCACACCTGTTGCATCGGCGCTTTACGATTATCCTCTTTACACTCCCTGCAACGGCTATGCCGAGCAGGATCCTGCGGACTGGTGGAACGCCTGCGTTAACAGTATCCGTGACGTAGTTGCAAAGAGCGGAGTTCCCGCAGACGAGATAAAGGGCGTAGGTCTTTCGGGACAGATGCACGGACTTGTAATGCTGGACAAGGATAACAAGGTAATCAGAAACAGCATTATCTGGTGCGATCAGCGTACAGGTAAGGAAGTTGTCGAGATAACCGAAAAGGTAGGTCACGACAGACTTATCGCTATCACCGCAAACCCTGCTATAACAGGCTTTACAGCCGCAAAGATAATGTGGGTAAAGAATAACGAGCCTGAAAATTATGAAAAGTGCCGCCATATTCTTCTCCCCAAGGACTATATAAGATTTATGCTCACGGGCGAGTTTGCTACCGAGGTTTCAGACGCATCGGGTATGCAGTTGCTTGATATTCCCGGCAGATGCTGGTCTGACGAGGTTCTGACTAAGCTCGGTATCGACAAGTCGCTTCTTGCCAAGGTTTATGAAAGCCCTGAGATAACAGGTACCGTTACAAAGGCTGTAGCGCAGGCTACAGGTCTTAAGGAGGGTACGCCCGTAGTCGGCGGTGCAGGCGATAATGCGGCTGCCGCTGTCGGAACAGGCGTAGTAGAGGACGGTAAGGCTTTTACAACAATCGGTTCAAGCGGCGTTGTGTTTGCTCATACTTCCGATATATCTATCGACCCCAAGGGCAGAGTACATACATTCTGCTGTGCTGTGCCGGGATGCTGGCACGTTATGGGCGTTACTCAGTCCGCAGGTCTGTCGCTCAAGTGGTTCAGGGATAATTTTGCGTGGAGCGAGATGGAAACAGCCGCTTCTATGGGCGTTGACCCGTACTACCTTATGGATAAGGAAGCCGACAGCGTGCCGATAGGCGCAAACAGACTGCTCTATATGCCTTATCTCAACGGTGAGAGAACACCTCACCTTGACCCCAACGTAAGAGGTGCATTTGTAGGTCTTTCCACAATGCACAAGAAGAAGGATATGCTCAGAGCCGTTATGGAGGGCGTTTCCTATTCACTGCGTGACTGTGTTGAGGTTATGCGTGAGATGAATATAAGCATTGATGATATGATGGCTTGCGGCGGCGGCGGAACATCACCGCTGTGGCGGCAGATGCTCGCAGATCTTTATGCCTGCAACGTAAAGACTACAGCAAACAAGGAAGGCCCCGCACTCGGCGTTGCACTTCTTGCGGCAGTAGGCGCAGGTATATACAGCTCTGTTCCCGAGGCGTGCAAGGCGGTAATCAAGCCCGAAAAGATACAGGAGCCTATTGCTGAAAACAGTGCCAAGTACGAAAAGGTATATGCGCTTTACAAGAAGCTGTATCCCGCTATGAAGGCAAACTTCGACGAGCTGGCTTCACTTGATGTATAATTTGTATTATTGTCAGTAACGGAATACGGCTTTTGTGTGTTGCCGTAATCCGTAGAAATATTATGCTAAGTCCGGTTAACCGGAAAGGAGTACCTATGAAACTTTTTATCGACACAGCCAACGTTGATGACATCAGACGTGCCAATGATATGGGCATTATCTGCGGTGTTACCACAAATCCCTCTCTTATCGCAAAAGAAGGAAGAGATTTCAAGCAGGTAGTAAAGGAAATCACAGAAATCGTAGACGGTCCTGTTTCAGCCGAAGTAATTTCGCTTGAAGCAGACAAGATGGTTGAGGAGGCTCTGCCCCTTGCCGCTATACATAAGAATATCGTTATAAAGCTCCCTATGTGCGAGGAGGGTCTTAAGGCCTGCAAGCAGCTTACCGCAAAGGGCATAAAGACAAACGTTACTCTTGTATTCTCAGCCGCTCAGGCGCTTCTTGCTGCAAGAGCAGGAGCTACATTTGTCAGCCCGTTCCTCGGCAGACTTGACGATATAGGCATGGAAGGCATGAACCTTATCGAAGAGATCGTTGACATATTCAATGCACAGGGCATTGAAACAGAGATTATCGCCGCATCTATCCGTAACCCGATGCACGTTACACAGGCGGCAAGACTCGGATGTGATATTGCAACCGTTCCTATGAACGTACTTCTCCAGATGCTTAAGCACCCCCTTACCGACAACGGTATCGACAGGTTCCTTAAGGACTGGGAAGGATTCACTTCCAAGCAGAAGTAATTAAAGCCGCTCTGAGAGCGTGCTTAAAATAACCGAAAGGAAAAATGAAATGTACAGTAATTTAGTTGACACGATCGGCTTTCTCAAGGGAATAGATCCCGATGTTGCTGACGCAATGGACAAGGAGCTTGCCCGTCAGAAAAGAAATCTTGAGCTTATTGCAAGTGAGAATATCGTTTCTCCTGCTGTTATGGCGGCTATGGGAAGCGTTCTTACGAACAAGTATGCTGAGGGATACCCCGGCAAGCGTTATTACGGCGGATGCGAGGACGTTGATATAGTTGAGAATATCGCTATTGAACGTGCCTGCAAGCTGTTCGGAGCAAAGTATGCGAATGTACAGGCTCACTCCGGCGCACAGGCTAACACGGCGGTTTATTTTGCACTGCTGAATCCCGGCGACACGGTAATGGGTATGAGCCTTGCTCACGGCGGACACCTTACACACGGTTCTCCCGTTAACATTTCGGGCAAATACTTCAACTTCGTACCTTACGGACTTGATGAGGAAACCGGCAGACTGAATTACGACAATATACTTGCACTTGCCAAGGAGAATAAGCCCAAGATGATCGTTGCGGGTGCGAGCGCATATCCCAGAGCAATTGACTTTGAAAAGCTCTCGGCTATTGCTAAGGAAGTCGGCGCATATCTTATGGTAGATATGGCGCACATTGCAGGTCTTGTTGCAGGCGGTCAGCATATGTCGCCCGTGCCTTATGCAGACGTTGTGACTACTACAACGCATAAGACGCTGAGAGGACCTCGCGGCGGACTTATCCTTACAAATGACGAGGAGCTTGCAAAGAAGATCAACAAGGCTATATTCCCCGGCATACAGGGCGGACCTCTGATGCACGTTATCGCCGCTAAGGCTGTATGCTTCGGCGAGGCGCTGAAGCCCGAATTTACCGAGTATGCAAAGCAGATTGTAAAGAACGCATCCGTTCTTGCCGATTCTCTGCTTGAAAAGGGATTCAATCTTGTATCGGGCGGTACAGACAACCACCTTATGCTTGTTGACCTCCAGCCTTTCAATATCACGGGTAAAGAGCTTGAGAAGAAGCTCGACGAGGTGTATATCACAGTTAACAAGAATGCTATACCCAACGATCCTCAGAGTCCTTTCGTAACGAGCGGCGTGCGCATCGGTACACCTGCGGTTACTACAAGAGGATTAAAGGAAGACGATATGAAGCAGATTGCACAGTGCATCTATCTTACTGCGACCGACTTTGACAACAGCGCCGACAAGGTAAGAGAAACAGTAACTGAAATCTGCAGAAAGTACCCTCTGTACGAATAATTGCATATGAGCGAGAACGAGAGATTGATTCCCTCGTTTTCGTGTTGTATAAAATATCGGTTAATTGTTGAATATAGAAAGGAATTTGTAAATGACAGCATCTGCAAGAGATATTATTTTTAATCACTCGGAGAGAGTAGCTCCGCTCGGACTTATTGCTATACCCGGTTCTGAGGAGCTTGGCAAGAAGGTCAACGATTACCTTGTAACATGGTCAAGGGAAGCAGGCTACGATTATGATAATTTTCTCATTGAGAATGAATGCCCCAGATTTTCTTCCGGTGACGGTAAGGCTCTTATCAAGAACACTGTAAGAGGTTATGATGTTTATATTATTGCCGACTTCGGCAACTACAGCCTTGAATATCCGCTGTTCGGCAGAATGAACCGTATGTCGCCCGATGATCACTTCCAGAACCTCAAGCGTATCATACAGGCTATCGGCGGTAAGGCTCACCGTATCAACGTTATCACACCTATACTTTACGGCGGAAGACAGCACAGAAGAAACTACAGAGAGTCGCTTGACTGCGCTGTAGCGCTTCAGGAGCTTCAGAATATGGGCGTTTCCAATATCATTGCGTTTGACGCTCACGACCCCAGAGTATGCAACGCAGTTCCTCTGATGGGCTTTGATAATATAATCCCCACATATCAGGTGCTGAAGGCTCTGTTCAAGTATGTAAATGACTTCAAGATGGATAAGGATCATTTTATGGTTGTCAGCCCTGATGAAGGTGCGCTCAACAGAAATATGTACTATTCATCTGTACTGGGTGTAGATCTCGGTATGTTCTATAAAAGACGTGACTATTCTCAGGTAGTAAACGGTCGTAACCCTATCGTAGCTCACGAATATCTCGGTAACTCGGTAGAGGGCAAGGACGTTTTCATTGCGGACGATATTATTTCATCGGGCGAATCTATGCTTGATATTGCTATCGAGCTTAAGAAGCGTAACGCAAAGAGAATTTTTGCATATGCGACATATCCTATCTTCACAAACGGTCTTGAAGCGTTTGACAAGGCCTATGCCGACGGCAAGATCGACTATGTGTTCGGTACAAACCTTTCCTACAGAACGCCCGAACTGCTCAGCAGGGAATGGTTCTGCGAGGTTGACGTGTCGAAGTATCTGTCATATCTGATTATGGCTCTTAACCACGATATGTCTATCAGCAAGGTAATTGATCCTCACCAGAAGATAAGCGCTTTACTTGAAAAGCACAAGAACGACTGATAAGGTAATATGATATTTCAGCCTCCGCTCTGTGACGGGCGGAGGCTTATATTTTACAGGAGATGAATTATGCCGTTAGCAGACAGAATACGTCCTTCGACGCTTGATGAGGTTGTTGGACAAAGGCACATCTTAGCGCAGGGAAAACCGCTTTACAATATCATCAGCAGGGGAAAGATACCCAATATGATATTCTACGGTCCGTCGGGTGTGGGCAAAACCACTGTGGCAAATATTATCGCCCAAAAAACAAGTATGAGTCTGTACAGGCTGAACGGTACGCAGGCATCGACATCTGACATAAAGGACGTTGTTGCGAATTTAGGGACATTCGGTGCGGCAGGCGGAATTCTGCTTTTCCTTGACGAGATACAATATCTCAATAAAAAGCAGCAGCAGACACTGCTCGAATATATCGAGAGCGGAGAAATAACGCTGATTGCATCTACGACGGAGAATCCGTATTTCTATGTATACAGTGCCGTTCTTTCACGCTGTACCGTGTTTGAATTCAAGCAGGTGACGGCGGAGGATATACTTCCTGCGGTGGAACGTGCATTCAGGCTTATGGGCGAGGAGATGCACACGCAGTTCACGCTTGAGGAAGGCGTTGTAAGCCATATTGCTTACGGCTGCGGCGGCGATGTGAGAAAGGCGGCAAATACTGTAGAGCTTTGCTGTCTTTCAAGCGAGGGCGATACGGTGACGATGGAAACCGCAAAGCTGCTTACGCAGAAGAGCAGTATGAACTACGACCGTGACGGCGATCATCATTATGATATTCTGTCGGGGCTGCAGAAGTCGATAAGAGGCTCGGATGAAAATGCGGCGCTTCATTATGCGGCACGTTTGCTTGCGGCAGGTGATATTACCTCGCTTTGCAGGCGGCTTCTTGTTATAGCAAGCGAGGATATAGGGCTTGCGTATCCTATGGCGGTGCCGATAGTGAAGGCTTGCGTTGACAGTGCGTTACAGCTTGGGCTTCCTGAGGCGAGGATACCGCTCGGTGAAGCGGTCGTCCTGCTTGCGACATCGCCGAAGTCCAACAGTGCGTATCTCGGTATAAATGCCGCTATGCAGGATGTCGAGGACGGCAAAACAGGAGATATACCCCGACAGCTTCAGAACAAGCATTATGACGGAGAGGGCAATGCGGTGAAGGGTCAGCATTATCTTTATCCGCATGACTATCCGGATCATTATGTAAAACAGCAGTATCTGCCTGACGCTATAAAGGACAGGGTCTATTATACGTTCGGCGATAACAAATTTGAACAGCAGTCAAAGGCATATTGGGATAAGATAAAAGGAAAGAAGTAAAAGAATCCGACGGCGTTACTTGCTGTCGGATTTCAGTTTGTAGAAAAAGTCTTGTATTTGATGTATTTCTGTTATATCATTCAGCTTCGGCTACGATAGTAAACTACTGATAGTTCTGTTTGTCGGACAGCCGCATTGTTTTTATTTGCACTGCTATTTATTACATTTGCTATCATTTTCTCTTTTTGTAGTGGAGGCGGCTTGCCCCTCCCGTCGCACTAACTTCTAACCATTCGCCAAGTTTATAATCTGTCAACTATCAACCGTAACCCAAAGCTTAATTTCCTTGCAAATTGTTTATGGTAAGCACCACAATATTTCGGGAGGAGCAAGCTCCTCCCCTACGAAAAATACTATGTGATAGTGCAAATGCAAAACCATACAAGCACACAGACCATCACCCTATTATACGTTCGGTGATAACAAATTCGAACAGCAGTCAAAGGCATATTGGGATAAGATAAAAGGGAAGAAGTAAAAGAATCCGACAGCGTTACTTGCTGTCGGATCCTTTTTTGCACGGTTTATTTGTAAAGCTGACGTATAGCTGATTTATGCCGATATATAAAACGAATATGCCGAACAGCTTTCGCAGAACAGCCACATCCGTAATTCCTGCGACATAGCTTCCTGCAATGGCACAGGGAAGTCCAAGTATAAGATATTTCCCTACCAGCTTTAAGTCTGTCAGCTTGTTTTTAATGTGTATGACAAGGGAGAGCAGTGCAATGGGGAGGAAGAAAAGAAGGTTTATCCCTTGCGCAATATCCTGCGGTATTTCAGTGAATACCGAAAGATACACGAGCAGAATAAAACCTCCGCCAAGCCCCATTGACGCAGTGGCTCCGGTGAGTATCCCCACTAAAATATTCATAATATCATCCTCACTCCGCTTGCGATCATAAGCAGACCGAATATTATCCTTATCAGCCTGTCGGGGATTTTTCCGAGAAGAAAAGAGCCGAGTATCGCACCGATAAGACCGTAGGGTATATATTCCCACGCTGTGCCGAAATCCAGTTTCCCATTCATTAAATATATAACGGCGGTGACAAGGCTCAGTACGAATATCAGGGCGACAGATGAAGCGTGGGCTTTTTTCGGCTCTGTGCCGTTTTTCTCAAAGGCAGGTACGGCGACAGTTCCGCCGCCGGAGCCGAACAGACCGTTCAGAAAGCCGCAAAGCGAGCCGTAAAGCAGATGGGCGTGCTTTCCTGTGCGGTCGGATTTTCGTTTACGTTTACTGTTCATAGAGATAGCTTTCGCAGAAAAAAGCGGATTATGCAAAATGAAAAGCCGTACTGTTTTTAAGCAGTACGGTTCAGATTGTAGAAAAAGTCTTTTGCTTGATGTACTTCTGTTATATTGTTCAGTTGTGCCTACGATAGTAAACTACTGATAGTTCTTTTTGTCGGACAGCACTTCTCGGGTTCGCTATTCGAATCAATGCACTTGTCAATATTAACGAGGGAGAGAACCAAAGAGACTAGGTGCAAGTCTGAGCCTCGCTTACGCAAGGCTCGTGCACTCCGCTAAAGCTCCGCTGGACTTGACAGCCCAGTGAAGCAAAGCGAAACGTCCGAGTGCTTGCGTAAGCAAGACTCAGCCCTATACTCTTAGGTTCTCTCCCTCGTGGCTCCCTCTTTCCTTACTCACACCCCCACCCCGTCGGGGTGTTGGATAAACTCGAATAACCACCCGAACATTGTATATCCTGTCAATACAGGGACGCTTAACGCTACACGTCCGCAGGTTAGTACATATATCTTAGGTTAGTGGCGTTTTTTTGAAGAGTCAATGTTAGAGCAGTTGCACCGGTATACTCACGAAATTATTAATGCCTTGTCGGTACGGAAACTGTTTTAAGCAGTGTTGGCGATATGTTTTACGGTACAGCTTTAATAATCAGTCTGTCGAAAAACCTATATATTTTTTGAAAATGAGTGTTTAGCGTTGCTTACCAAAAGTTTTGTAGGACGCAAAGCCCACAAAGCGTTCTTATAGGGATAGAGAATTTGCTCTGTTTTTCATATAAACAGGCTTGTTTTATAAGCAAAGCCGTACTGTTTTTAAGCAGTACGGCTGTAATTTTTAAGACCACCTTGCCGTGGTATGACGATGAAACCCGCACATAAAGTACGGTGGGTAACTTTCCCCCGATTGTTTCACGCTCCCTTCTTCCGCAGGGCGGGAGGTCTGCAATCCGCAAACGGAGAGAAATCCCTATTAAAGAGTGTCGGATCATATGAAATCATACTGAAGCGAACAAGGCAGTGTATTAACTTTTATTCTTTCTCTTCGTCAAGTTCCTCAAACACGTTGAAGAATTCCTTGGCTACACGGTCGTATTCCTTATCGTCATCTATTGTTGACAGGTAAACCTCATCGTTCTTGTTTACTTCCTTCAAGATAACGTAAACGTCGCTGTCGGCGTTCTCGTCTTCTTCTTCGGGAATAACGGCGCAGTATGAGCAACCGTCAACCTCAATGCGTCCGATAAGCTCAAATGTAACGGTATCGCCGTTTTCGTCCTCGAGGTCTATATATTCGGCAGTGTCTAAGTCGTTGTCTGTGATGTTTTCGATTTCTGACATTGTTTATTCCTTCCTTTTCCGAGGACCGTTTCAAGACCTCTGTTCTGTATATAATTTTACACGAAACCAAAGGTGTTGTCAAGAGGTATTTTATGATTTTCTCACAATACTATTCCTGCACAGGTCAAATTCCCTAAAAATAGCAAATCGACGCATTTTTAAGTTATAAACATAGATTAAATACGCTGATATTGTGTAAACTGTGTAACTATGTGACTAATATACAAAACCACGATGTGCAATTTGTACAGTTTTCATTCAGAAAAGTGTTGACTTATGCCGTTTGATGTGTTATCATATAGACAAGGAAAAGGAAAGTTCCCCAGACAGAATAAAACATCTTCATGCTGACTATTTAACACGATAAAGAGGGTTTTATTCAACATATATACGATTCGGAAACCGTATATAAATAAAGTCGGATAGGAGGCGAGTCCAATGGGTCAGGAAAAAAGTGAGTCGCAGCAGTCTGTTGAGGCTCGCAACATAAAGTAAGAAGTGAATAGTACGATGACAATACTCATACGGTACTCATCGACACACATAATAAAAGGGTTTTGACCTTTAATTGCGAGTAAAACGGCTACCGGACAAAGAAAACAAGAAACCTTATAGCGATTTGAAAAATCGCAGATTTCCGCAAAAGCGTTTATTATATACAGCTTTCAAGGTAAATACAGGTAAGGTGATTGAGATGTACAGTTCAAGACATTCAAAGAGGCAGTTCTACTGATAACAGCTTAATATCCTGCATCGGCAGAAGTCGATACAGAGGATAAAAAGAGCAGCTGATAAAGCTGAAAGAAGCTGATTTGAGCTCTTAAGGATGTGTTTCAAATGGTAATATACGCTGACTGCATGATAAAGCATCAAAGAATGGTGCTTAACGAAGAAAGACAGTGAGGTATAGTCCAATGTACTGACAACGTACAGGTAGTGTGAACTACGAAATAATGTAAAAGTCGGTTAAGTTTAACGGCAGACAGGATGTTGGTAGGATGATACCACGATGATGGCTGCAGAATATGCGAAGAACGCATAAAGCGAGGCAGTAAGCCGATAACCGATTCGACAATTGAATATAACAATAACGGACGGGCTTTGGAGTATGTGTTGCTTCAAAGCCCGTTTTCAGTATTGCGCATAAGAACTTTTGCCACTTGAAGACACATACAAAATAATAATCAGGCAAAATGAGAAAAGCAAGCCGTTGACGTTGTGATGTGCGTCAACGGCTTGCTTTTGTTGTCAGTATATTTCCTGTTCAAGATTTCTGAACATATCGTCATCGAAAAAATCCGTAATGGTTATCTGTAGTCCGTCGCAGAGCTTTTTCAAAGTTACTATACCGATATTTTTGGATTTCATATTGATTATGTCGTTTACGGTCGATTGGGTAACAGCCGAAAGAGTTGCCAGCTTGTTTACGGTTATGTTTTTATCCCTGCATAGCTGTAAAATGCGCTTTGAAACAGCTTCGGAAACAGATTTGCATACCATTATCATCATTCCTTTCAGTAATGATGATACCACAAATTTCCGATAATTATTAACGGTAAACCGTTGACAAGCAAGTGATGATGTGATATAATTCAATTAACGGTAAACCGTTAATATCTTATATGAAAGGAAGTTATAGTTATGGCAAGATGTCCGTATCTGGATTACGAGTCGGGAGGAGCGTTTTTTTCTCAGGGAGATTACGTCTGTAAGCTTTGCAATAAAAATGTTTCCGAGAACGAAGTGAAGAATAAGTGTAAAACTGATTATGGCGAGGAATACGAGAAGTGCCCTATTTATAAAAATCGTTAAATTCGGTGCATCAAATAATAATTGAATTCGATAAAATAGCTGAATTTATTAATAAAGTCGGAGCAGAAAATATTTTAGTAATTTTGCCTTACAAAATCGGCAAATACACGGACTATATGCATTTTTCTCATCCGGTAGCAGAATCCGAATTTAGTGTAATATTTAGCTACTTGGTTATTTATCGAATTGACTGAGAATAGGTGAAATTATGATAAATACATCTGATGAGCAAATAAGAGGAAACTTATCTGAATCGGAAATGAATAATATTGTTTCAATGGCAGATAAATATTATTTTGGAAATGACACATTTTCAATTGATAAGTCTAAAGCGTTTAAGCTCTATGAGAGCGCCGCAGATAATGGCGATTGCTATGCACAGTTGATGGCAGGTTATATGTCAGACTATGGCGATGGCGTTTTATGTGATGTGGATAAAGCGATATACTATTATTCTTTAGCGGCAAAGCAAGGTGATAACAATGCAGCTTTAAATCTCGCAAATATATATCTTTTAGGAAGAAATGTTCCGGTCAATTCAGAAAAAGGTGTAGATTTGATGCGAACAGCAGCAGAAATGGGTAATGCTGTTGCTGCGTTTTCTTTGGGCAGATTATATGCAATTGGATTACATGTAAAAGAAGATTTGGATTTGGCTGCATATTGGATTGAGAATGCAGAGAAAAACGGATATACTAATTGTGAGACAATGCTTAGTTTAGGTTTGCTTTACGAAAAGCGTTGCAAATATGCGGAAGCGTTTACTTGTATATGCAAGGCGTTATCGGTAGACAGCAACGATGCGAATGCGCATTACCTTTATGGCTATTACAAGTTTTATGGTCTGGGTACAAATAAAGACTTAAGTGAAGCAAAATCACATATCGAATGGGTTGTACTAAATTGTCCTAACGATGAAGAAGCTCAAAAATTGCTCCTGGATATAAAGAATGAAGAACAACAGGCTTCTACGTCTTGGATTGACAGAATAATTAAAATAGATGGAAGTACATTGTATGCTGCTGATGGGAAAATATACATAATAGAAAACCAAAAAGTCAATCAGTGCGGATATGTGAATGAAGATGGCATTTTTGATAATCTCGGTATTAAAATAGGTGGTGCTGTATCAAAAAATGAAAATTCATTCGTCCTTAACGGAATATATACATATGTTTATAATAATTATGGATTGCTTCAAGAAGATGCAAATAACTATATAAGAGGTAGTAGCAACAAAATTGCTAGAGACATGAATATATATGGTAAAAGAACCAATATTGTATGTGAAATTTCCAAATCCAGTGATGGATATATTATCAACGAAGCTTTTAAAAATAATTATACATACGTTGTGACAAAAATAACGGATATTTCAATTGCAATTGCAGCTTTTGTTTGTTATCAAAGATATTCACAACATAGTCAATATTATGATTTTTATAGTTGATAAGATTTGTGAATTCTATTGTATCCTAACTTCGCTATTGAACATCAAAGACCAAGATATGGTAAAATTTGTGCAGTGCAATAAACATGGTAAATTTTTTGAGAAGTTTGTGGGTAAGTGTGGTATCTAAGTTGCTTGATTAAATTCACAAACTGACTATAAACGCAACTGACTTAGGTTGAACGGAGGTGCTGGATGTATCTTTTTGTATGCTGATAGATGGCGTTTTAGCAGCAGGTTCAAAATTGAAATCTATCAGATATAATACTCAATATACTGTATTTGAAAATAAATTATTCATAGTTATTTTTTGCATCGGAGCATTTTTCGGAATTGGTGCTTATGGTGTAGATAAAATGGAACTTGTCGCAATAATTATAACTGCAATTGTGGCTTTTGTCGTTGGGTTTGTGGTTTTATATTATATTGGCAAGCATCGAGCAGAATAATCTGATAGTATGGTTATATTAATATTTATAAAGATGAATAAAACGGTGAGCCTCACAAGCCCACCGTTTTTGTTTTACAGCCTTCCGGTATATTTCCTGTTCAAGATTCCCCTACATATCGTCATCGAAAAAATCCGTAATGGTTATCTGAAGTTATTTGCAGGGAACAGGATCGTGTGCAAGTTCTGTCGGAAAAGTGCAGTTTTTGAATAATTGCTTGACTATCTCTTTTCAGAATGTTAACCTTAATTCAGCCTTTAAAACGGCTTATATATTGAATAAGGAGCATAGGAAAAAATTATAGTTTTCGTTCAGGCAAAATTAGTTGTAATATAAAATATAAGCATATAAATAAAGCTTTTTATAAAAATCGGAGATACCGTCTACAACTAAAAGTAACCACAAACGATCTGACGGATTTTGCGGTTGTTGGTAAAGCGCCGTAAGATTCAACTGCGAGGAGGTAAATATGTATAAGAAATCAGGTTCTAAACTGAAAACAATCGCACTTCTTATCAGAGTGTTCGGTTTTATAGTAGCATTAGCTTCCGCTATAGCTTGCTGGAGCATAGCAGGGAATATCAGCAGTTACAATGAAACTTTAAAGAGCGTTATGATAGGTGCAGGATTCGAGATAGGTATTATAATAATTGTTCCTGTTCTTATCGGTTCGCTTATACTTGAAGGATTCGGCGATCTGATAGTTCTTACGGATGACAATAACGAATGCCTTAGAAAAATGGCAGGTCTTCCTGCTAAACAGATGGTTAATGTGCCTAATACTTATTACAATAACAATGCGGTTAATCCCGCAAGTACAGCTTACAATAACAATGCGGTTAATCCCACAAGTACAGCAGGTACGGCAAATGCCCAGAATTCTTCAGGCACCTGGGTTTGTGCAAAATGCGGTAAGGTTAATAATTCAAGAGGAGATTTCTGCGTAGGCTGCGGAGCAAGAAAGCCTTTACTTTAATCCAATCGGGATTTACGGCGGATGTATTTCTGCGGTGTATCGAATGTGCGTGGCACATATTGATTATGCGTGTTCCTTATTCAATAAATGCAAAAACGGCGTACTGAAAATGTACGTCGTTTTTGCAATTTTGCTTATTCGATTTTTGAAGCGGCACATTGCTATTAGTAAAAATAAAATTTTTACCATCGTCAAATCCCGACCGTTCCACTATCCTGCATATATCCGGAACTATAAAAAGCGGGTATTGAAGCGGCACATTGCTATTAGTAAAAATAATATTTTATCATCGTCCAATCCCGACCGTTTTGCTATCCTGCATATATCCACAGCCTATAAAATGGTCGGAATTTGAGGCGGCACATTGCTATTAGTAAAAATAAAATTTTTACCATCGTCCAATCCCGACCGTCCCACTATCCTGCATATATCCGGAACATATAAAAAGGTCGGAATTTGAAGCGGCACATTGCCGCAAGGTCGGAACAGTCAGCGGCGACCCGCCGCTTAGTAGCCGTATTCGTCGGAGATGAGGATTACTTTTATTCTGTCCTTGTCACGCTGATGAGCCATTATGACATAATCGTTGCAAATCCTGTCGGGGCTTAAGCAGTGCGCACATCTGCCTGTCTTTGCACAGGGGGTGTTTCTGCCGAGCCTTACACAGTTTGCGGGAGATGCTATCGTTTCAAGACGGTCAACGGCTGAGTGGAGGTCTGTTACAATCTTGTTTAAGCCGGCAACAATGATTACCTGCTTCGGTCCGAATATCATAGCGGCTACACGGTTTCCGGTGCCGTCTACGTTGTATAATTCGCCGTATTCGGTTATCGCATTAGTGCTTGCAAAGTAGGTGTCGGCTGAAAAAGCCTTCCTGTAAAGGTCGTTTACCTCATCGGGAGAGAGCTTTTCACGGTCAATGTAGATACCGCTGTAGTTTTCGTTCAGAAAATCCTGAATGCCGGTTTCTTTGAGCGTCATTGTTCCGCCGGAAACTATAAGCTTGTCATCCTTTATAAGCTCCTTTATTATCTGCTTAGCCTCGTCGGGAGTATCGACAAGATAACCCTTCATATTGTTCTTTTCGAGGGCGGATATTACCTTTTCCGCTCTTTTTTTGAGTGCGGCTTTTACATTTTCGTTCATATCATCAGTTCCTTTCGTCATTTTGTGCGGTATGACCGCTGTATAAGATAAATATAACATATTTCGCAAAAAAGTCAAGAATAGTGATAGACATTTAAAGCTGAATGTGCTATAATTGACTATAAGCAGAGTTGTGAACTGCGGTTTATGAAGATACGATATAAAACGGTAATATTCCGATAAATAGAAAGGAACATAATATGGAAATATTAAAGCTCAATGCGCCCTGCAAGGATTATATCTGGGGCGGTAACAGATTAAGAGAGGAATACGGCAAGGTATCAGACGCTGATAAGATAGCCGAGAGTTGGGAGCTGTCCTGCCATAAGGACGGTCAGAGCGTTATTGCAAACGGCAAGGACAAAGGCAAGACGCTTTCCGAGTATGTAGCGGAAAACAAGAATGCACTCGGTACAGCCTGTGACAGATTCGAGTATTTCCCCATACTTATAAAGCTTATTGACGCAAAGGATAATCTTTCTGTACAGGTACACCCCGACAATGATTATGCTATGCGTGTAGAGGGCGAGTACGGTAAGACGGAAATGTGGTATATCGTTGACTGTGAGGAAGGCTCACAGCTTATCTACGGCTTTGATAAAGAAATTTCAAGAGAAGAGTTTGCTGACAGAATAAAGAACAATACCTTACTTGAGGTCACAAACAATGTTCCCGTTCATAAGGGAGATGTGTTCTTCATCGAGTCGGGTACGCTCCACGCTATCGGCAAGGGTATACTTATTGCCGAGATTCAGCAGAACAGCAATACGACATACAGAGTATATGACTACGGCAGAGTAGGAAAAGACGGAAAGCCCAGAGAGCTTCATATTGAAAAGGCTATAGACGTTACCGAGCTTTGCCCTCCGAAATATGATACAAAGCCGCAGGGCAAGCCTGTAAAGATAGACGGCGGCGAGGAAACATTGCTCCGCACCTGTGAATATTTCGATGTTCATAAAATCAAGGTTTCAGGAACAGTAACGCTTGACGCAGATGAAAAGTCGTTTATGTCGGTGCTGGTGCTTGACGGCAGCGGTAAGATCGGTGAGCTTGACGCAAAGAAGGGCGACAGCTTCTTTGTTCCTGCAGGCTACGGCAGATTTACTCTTACGGGTAATCTTGAGGTAATTCTTTCTGATATAGTTTAAGACTTGTGTTTTGAAAGGTTAAAGGGGATATATGAAGTATTATATCGGCGTTGACATTGGCGGTACGAATATCAAGGCAGGAGTGGTTGACGAGAACGCACAGCTCGTTTCGAAAATATCGCTCAAGACAAATGCGGCAGACGGTTATAAAAGCGTCCTTGCGGTAATCATCGACGCTGTTGAACAGGCTGTACAGCTTTCGGGCGAGGATATTGACAGGATAAAGACTATCGGTGTCGGCTGTCCGGGAACTATGGATAACGAAAACGGCACGGTGCTGTATTCAAATAATCTGCACTGGGAGAACGTTCCGCTTGCAAAGGATCTTGCAGAACATTTCGGCAAGCGTATCATCCTTGAAAATGACGCTAATGTTGCGGCATACGGCGAGTATCTTGCAGGTGCGGCAAAGGGTGCAAAAAACGCCGTAGTGCTGACGCTCGGAACGGGTGTTGGCGCAGGTATAATTATTAACGGCGAGATATACAGCGGTTCGAACAACGCAGGCGGCGAGATAGGTCATACTGTTATCGAGGTTGACGGTGCGCCGTGTACCTGCGGAAGAAACGGCTGTTTTGAGGCTTATTCTTCGGCTACGGGACTTGTCCGTATGACGAGGGAAATGATTGAGAAATATCCGAGCGGACGGCTTCACGAAATGGTTGACCGTGACGGGAAAATTTCAGCAAGAACTGCGTTCAATGCCGCTAAGCTGGGCGACCCTGAGGGAAGGGAAGTTGTTGATAAATATATCAAGTATCTTGCCTGTGGCATTACGAATGTGATAAACGTATTCCAGCCCGATATTCTCTGTATCGGAGGAGGAGTATGCAACGAGGGCGATAATCTGCTTATACCGCTTAAAGCACTGATTGCAAAGCAGATCTACTCAAAAAACAATGCTAAAAATACCGAGATAGTAATCTGCACACTTGCAAATGAAGCAGGTATGATCGGCAGTGCCATGCTCGGCAGAAAATAAAAACACTTTTTACAAAGGAAAGGACAGTAAAAATGAGAAGCGATCTTATCAAGAGCGGCGTAGACAGAACACCGCACAAAGCCTTACTGAAGGCACTGGGTGTAACAGACAGCGAGATGCACAAGCCGTTTATTGCCGTTGTATGTGCGGCAAGCGACTATGTTCCCGGTCATGCGCATCTGCACGAAATATCAAGACAGGTAAAGGACGGTATAAGAAACGCAGGCGGCGTTCCTTTTGAATTCTTCACCATCGGCGTGTGCGACGGCCTTGCAATGAACCATAGAGGCATGAGATATTCTCTTGCATCCCGTGAGCTTATCTGCGACAGCATCGAGGTAATGCTGACGGCACATCCTCTTGATGGTATCGTATTTATACCGAACTGTGACAAGATAGTTCCCGGTATGATAATGGCTGCCGCAAGAATGAACCTCCCCTCTATTTTTGTAAGCGGCGGTCCTATGAACCCCGGCAGAGTACAGGGCAAGAGAGTAGGATATAACGAGATATACGAAGCTATCGGTCAGTATTCCAACGGTACTATAGGCGATGATGTTCTTCTTGACTACGAGAATAACGCTTGTCCTACCTGCGGTTCATGCTCGGGTATGTACACGGCGAACTCAATGAACTGCCTTACAGAAGCGATCGGCCTTTCGATGCCGAAGTCGGGTACAGAGCCTGCTGTAAATGCCGCTCGCCGCAGACTTGCAAAGGAAACGGGCGAAAGAATAGTTGAACTTGTAAAGCAGAACATCTGCGCTAAGGATATTATCACAAAGAAGAATATGATGAACGCACTCGCTACCGATATGGCAATCGGCGCTTCCTCAAATACGGTCCTTCATCTTCTTGCTATCGCACACGAGGCAGGAGTAGACATTTCTCTTGACGACATTGACAACAAGAGCAAGACAACACCTCAGCTTTCAAAGCTCAATCCTGCAAGCGATATATTCATAACAGACCTTAACGATGTAGGTGGTATCCAGTCGGTTATCAAGGAGCTTGCAAAGGGCGGTCACGTTGATACGAGTGTTCTTACTGTATCGGGTACACAGGCTGACAGAATCGCCAAGGCTCCGAATGCAGACGGTACAATAATCCACACCTGCGAGAATCCTATCAGAAAAGACGGCGGTCTTGCAATACTCAGCGGTAACCTTGCAGAAAACGGCTCTGTTGTAAAGCAGGGTGCTGTCAAGCCCGAAATGATGGACTTCACAGGTACTGCGAAGGTATTTGACGGCGAACAGGCGGCTTGTGACGCTATACTCAATAACGTTATCATCCCCGGCGATGTTGTTGTTATCCGCTATGAAGGCCCCAAGGGCGGTCCCGGTATGCCTGAAATGCTTGCTCCTACGGCGGCTATTGTCGGCAAGGGTCTTGACGGAAGTGTTGCCCTTATCACAGACGGACGTTTCAGCGGTGCCAGCAGAGGTGCGGCGGTAGGTCACGTTTCTCCCGAAGCGGCTGACGGAGGACTTATAGCTTACGTTGAAAACGGAGATAAGATACATATCAATATACCTGCAAGAAGCATTGAACTTCTTGTTGACGATGAAACGATAGCACAGCGTAAGGCTAAGGGCGTAAACGCTCCAGTAAGACAGCTTGACGGTTATCTCAAGCGTTACGCAAAGCTGGTTACAAGCTCGAATACAGGCGCTGTATTTGAAGACTGATATGCTAATTTAATACTGTTCAGCAAAGGCTGTGTATTTAGGTACACAGCCTTGCGGTGATATTGATGACAGAAGGGGGCGGTAGCTATCGCTCATAATGATAATATGCACGCAGGACACAGGGAGCGTATGATAAGCCGCCTTAAAGAGTTCGGCAGTGAGGGGTTTCAGTCGCACGAGCTGCTTGAAATGATGCTGTACAGCTCTTTTAAGCAGTGTGACACAAACCCGATAGCTCACAGGCTTATTGACAGATTCGGAACGCTCAGCGGTGTGTTCTCCGCAAGCGAAAACGAGTTGTGCGAGGTCGAGGGTGTAGGCAGGTCTACCGCTCAGATGATAATCGTACTTCGTGCGAACATAGAGCGTATGCTGTCTGAGAGCGTTCAGAAGGGCGAGATGCTCGGCGCATCCGGAGCGGTAAAGGACTATTGTATGGGGCTTTTCCGCTTTGCAGATACCGAACAGCTGAGAATGATATTTCTCGACAGCGAGTATTGTTTTATGTCGCAGGAAATAATAAGCACAGGTGCGCTTGAACAGGTGCGGCCTGATATAATGAGATTGCTTGAAAAGGCAGTGCAGAAAAGATGTCCTATAGTCGTTATGACGCATAACCATCCGAGAGGCAGTGAAATGCCGTCTACGGAGGATAAGATAATGACGAGAAATCTTTTCAATCTTCTTGAAAAGGCAGGAATTTATCTTGCCGACCACGTTATAGTCGGTATGCACGGCTGTCTTTCTATGCGTGAGAACGGTATTCTTCCTGATATATGGAACGATTTTTAAGGAGCTAAAATGGACAAGTTCGTATTAAAATCAAATTATAAGCCGATGGGCGATCAGCCGCAGGCTATAGACAGCCTTGCAAACGGTGTGCTTGACGGCGATAAGGAACAGGTTCTGCTCGGAGTTACCGGTTCGGGAAAAACCTTTACTATGGCAAATATTATCGAAAAGGTCAACCGTCCTACGCTTATCCTTGCACATAACAAGACGCTTGCGGCACAGCTGTGCAGTGAGTTCAAGGAGTTTTTTCCGGATAATGCTGTCGAATATTTTGTAAGCTACTACGACTACTATCAGCCTGAGGCGTATATTCCGTCAACCGATGCCTATATCGAAAAGGACAGTGCGATAAACGACGAGATAGACCGCCTGCGACACTCGGCAACAGCGGCTCTTGCGGAGCGCAGAGATGTAATAATCGTTGCCAGTGTAAGCTGTATCTACAGCTTGGGCAGTCCGGAGGATTACCGTGAGAATATGCTTTCTATCCGTGAGGGTCAGGAGCGAAGCCGTGACGATATAATAAAAAGGCTTGTCGAAATACAGTATGAACGCAACGATATGAATTTCATCCGTAACAAGTTCAGGGTAAGAGGCGATGTGCTTGAGGTTTTCCCTGCCGGAAGTACGTCCGACAAGGCGATAAGGATAGAATTTTTCGGTGATGAGATAGACAGAATATCCGAGATAGATATAGTGACGGGCGAGGTGAAACGCCGCTTTTCGCACGTTGCCATTTTCCCTGCGTCACATTACATCGTAAGCAAGGCAAGGCTTGAAAATTCGCTTACCGAGATAGAAAACGAAATGGAAGAACGTGTTAAATTCTTCACCGATAACCATAAGCTGATAGAGGCGCAGAGGATAGAGCAGAGAACACGCTATGATATGGAAATGCTCCGTGAGATAGGAACGTGTAAGGGCGTAGAGAACTATTCACGGGTGCTTGCAGGAAGAGCGCCGGGCAGCTCGCCTATAACTCTTATGCACCATTTTCCGAAAGATTTTCTTATGTTCATTGACGAGAGCCACGTTACATTGCCGCAGGTAAGAGGTATGTACGGCGGCGACTTTGCACGAAAGAAAAACCTTGTGGATTACGGCTTCCGTCTGCCGTCTGCGTATGATAACCGACCGATGAATTTTGACGAGTTTACCTCGATGATAAATCAGGTCATTTATGTTTCGGCTACACCGGGAGAATACGAAAAGAGCCACGCTGTGAACACAGCCGAGCAGGTCATACGTCCTACGGGTCTGCTTGATCCGATAATCGAGATAAAGCCTGTTGCGGGACAGATAGAGGATCTTTATTCCGAAATAAACGAGCGTACCAAAAAGGGCGAGTGTGTGCTTATCACTACGCTTACAAAGAAAATGGCTGAGGATCTGACGTCTTATTACGAAAAGCTCGGCGTGAAGATACGCTATATGCACCACGATATTGATTCTATCGAACGTATGGAGATAATAAGAGATCTGCGTATGCACGTCTTTGATGTGCTTGTCGGAATAAATCTTCTGCGTGAGGGTCTTGACTTGCCGGAGGTATCGCTTGTTGCGATACTTGACGCAGATAAAGAGGGCTTTTTACGAAGCGAAACCTCGCTTATACAGACTATAGGCAGGGCGGCAAGAAACGCCGAAGGCAAGGTCATAATGTATGCCGATACGGTTACGGACAGTATGGAAAAGGCAGTGACCGAAACCAACCGCCGCCGTGAGATTCAGATGAAATATAACGAGGAACACGGCATCACTCCAAAGACTATAGTAAAGGATGTAAGGGCGGTGCTGGAAATATCGTCCGGCAAGGATAAGGGCAAAAAGAGAAAATACACCAAGGCAGAGCGTGAGGCGCTTATCAAACAGTATACCGCAGAGATGAAGAATGCGGCAAAGCTGCTTGACTTTGAACATGCCGCATATCTGCGTGATAAGATAAAGGAGCTTCAGGAAAGCAAGTAAGCTGTTGACGGAGATGACAAAAGAAAATGGGAATAGATAAAATAATCATCAAGGGTGCAAGAGAGCATAATCTGAAGAATATTGATATAGAACTGCCCCGTGACAAGTTGATAGTTATGACGGGACTTTCGGGATCGGGAAAGTCATCGCTTGCATTCGATACTATTTATGCGGACGGTCAGAGAAGGTATATCGAGAGCCTGTCATCATATGCAAGAATGTTCCTCGGACAGATGGAAAAGCCCGATGTTGACAGTATAGAGGGATTATCTCCCGCTATATCAATAGACCAGAAAACGACCTCGAAGAACCCTCGTTCCACTGTCGGAACGGTAACGGAGATATACGACTATCTCAGACTGCTTTATGCAAGAGTAGGCATTCCACACTGTCCTGTCTGCGGTAAAGAGATAAGACAGCAGACGGTAGATCAGATAGTTGACAAGGTAATGGAACTGCCCGAGCGGACAAAGTTTCAGATCTTATCGCCTATAGTAAGAGGCAGAAAGGGCGAATACCGCAAGGAACTTGAGGACCTTGTAAAGCAGGGCTACGCAAGAGTGCGTATTGACGGGATAATCTACGATCTTTCCGAGCAGATAAAGCTTGACAAGAACAAGAAGCATAATATAGAAGTCGTTGTAGATCGTCTTGTTATGAAAGAGGATATAAAGTCACGTTTATCCGACAGCCTTGAGGTTGCGGGAAATCTTTCGGGCGGACTTATTCTTATAGATGTAATTGACGGCGAGGAACTGAGTTTTTCACAGAACTATGCCTGCCCCGAACACGGAGTAAGTATAGAAGAGCTTGTGCCGAGAATGTTCTCGTTCAACAATCCCTTCGGCGCTTGTCCTACCTGTACCGGTCTCGGAATTTTCAGAAGGATAGATGTAGACCTGATTTTACCGAACCGTGATCTTACTATCCGTGAAAATGCGATAAAGGCGAGCGGCTGGAAGTATGCGGACGGAACTATAGCGCAGATGTATTTTGACGCTGTTGCAAACGAATACGGTTTCAGCGTGGATCAGCCTGTTAAGGAACTGACAAAGGAACAGTTAGATGCGGTGCTTTACGGTACTGGCGAAAAGAAGATTAAGGTCGTGCGCAGTAAAGAGCAGGGCGGCGGTGTCTATATGACGGCGTTCGAGGGCGTAGTAAACAACCTTGAAAGACGCTATAAGGAAACAACGAGCGTATATTCAAGAGAGGATATAGCTCAGTATATGGGGGATGCGGTGTGTCCCGACTGTCACGGTCAGCGACTGAAAAAGGAGGCTCTTTGCGTTACCGTATGCGGTAAGAATATCAACGAATTCTGCGATATGAGCATCAGCAAAGCACTTGAATTTGTCAAAAGCATAAAGCTGTCGGAACGTGATATGATGATAGCAAGTCAGATACTGAAAGAAATCAAGGAACGTCTGGGATTTCTGAGCAGCGTCGGACTTGAATATCTGACATTATCAAGAACGGCAGGTACTCTTTCGGGCGGTGAAAGTCAGCGTATAAGGCTTGCAACCCAGATAGGCAGCAGTCTTATGGGAGTGCTGTATATCCTTGACGAGCCGAGCATAGGACTTCATCAGAGGGATAACGACAAGCTTATCGCAACGCTGAAAAGATTGCGTGATCTCGGAAATACGCTTATAGTCGTTGAGCATGATGAGGATACGATGAGGGCGGCGGATTTTATCGTTGACATAGGTCCCGGCGCAGGCGTTCACGGCGGTGAGGTTATATGTGCAGGCACGCTTGACGATATAATGAAGTGCGAGCGTTCGATAACAGGACAGTATCTTACGGGAAAATTAAAGATAGAAGTACCCGAAAAACGCAGAAAGCCCACTAAAAAATGGCTTAAAATAACCGGCTGCCGTGAAAATAATCTGAAGAACATTACGGTAAAAGTACCGCTCGGAATATTCACCTGCATTACGGGTGTATCGGGCAGCGGCAAAAGCTCGCTTGTAAATGAGATAATCTACAAGCACCTTGTCGCAAAGCTGAACCGTGCAAGAATAAAACCCGGTGCGTTCGATACATTCGAGGGTACGGAGTATCTTGACAAGGTAATAGCTATCGACCAGTCGCCGATAGGCAGAACACCGAGGAGCAACCCAGCGACCTATACGGGTGTATTCAATGATATAAGAGAGCTGTTCGCATCGACAAATGACGCAAAAATGAGGGGCTATACAAGCGGAAGATTTTCATTCAATGTAAAGGGCGGACGTTGCGAAGCCTGCGAGGGCGACGGTATCAACAAGATAGAAATGCACTTCCTGCCCGATATATATGTACCGTGCGAGGTCTGCAAGGGCAAACGCTATAACCGTGAAACACTCGAAGTTCACTACAGAGGCAAGAACATTTACGATGTGCTTGAAATGACGGTAGAAGAGGGCATAGCTTTCTTTGAAAATCACGAAAAGATAAAGAGAAAGTTACAGACGCTTTATGATGTAGGGCTTGGATATGTAAAGATAGGTCAGCCTGCGACGACGCTTTCGGGCGGTGAGGCACAGAGGGTAAAGCTGGCTTCGGAGCTTTCAAAGCGTGCAACAGGCAAGACGGTGTACATTCTTGACGAGCCTACTACAGGACTTCATACCGCCGATGTTCATAAGCTGATAGATGTACTTCAGAAGCTGACCGACGGCGGAAATACCGTGCTTGTAATAGAGCATAACCTTGATGTTATAAAAACAGCCGACTATATCATTGATATGGGACCTGAGGGCGGAAGCGGCGGCGGTACGGTGATTGCTACCGGCACTCCCGAAGATGTAGCGGCAAACCCTGTAAGCTATACGGGCAGGTATTTAGCACCTATGCTCGGTATCGAGAGGACGGAGCAGACAATGCTTGAATAAATTCTATACGGGCAGATAAGTAATAATTCTTATCTGTCCGTATTTTGATAATATAGGCAGGCTTAAAAAGAAAAAATTCAGGTACGCCCGATAGATAACAGCAGAGTTACCGAATGCTAACCGAAAAAATTAAGAAAATCCCTTGAAAATGGCGAGAGAATAGTATATAATATATTTGTATGTTCCGGGTATTTCCCGGCAAAGAACTACCGGTGACCGTGACAAGCTACGGCTGCGGTCACGAAAATTTGAAAGGAGTCTACAACTGTTATGACGTATTCACATGAAGTTGAAACTATGTGTCCCGTGAAGCAGGGCGTAGCGCACGGCGCAGCTCCCATTCCGGAAGAAGCAAAGTGGGTAAAGGCGAAGGAAATCAAGGATATTTCCGGTTTTACACACGGTATCGGCTGGTGTGCACCCCAGCAGGGTACATGTAAGCTGTCTTTAAATGTTAAGGATGGTGTAATTCAGGAGGCACTCGTTGAAACTATCGGTTGCTCAGGTATGACACATTCTGCAGCTATGGCGGCTGAAATTCTTCCCGGCAGAACAATTCTTGAGGCACTTAATACTGACCTCGTTTGTGACGCTATAAACACAGCAATGAGAGAACTCTTCCTCCAGATCGTTTACGGCAGAAGCCAGAGTGCTTTCTCAGAGGACGGTCTTGCAATCGGTGCAGGTCTTGAGGATCTCGGTAAGGGTCTTCGTTCACAGGTAGGTACAATGTACGGTACTCTCAAGAAGGGTCCTCGTTACCTCGAAATGACAGACGGTTATGTTACAGGTCTTGCACTCAATGAAGATGATGAGATCATCGGCTACAAGTTCGTTAACTTCGGCAAGATGATGGAATTCATCAAGAACGGTGACGATGCTAACACAGCATTCGAAAAGGCACAGGGTCAGTACGGCCGTGTTAACGATGCTGTAAAGATCATCGACCCCAGAAAGCAGTAAGGAGGAAATAACAATGGCTTTATTTGAATCATATGACAGACGTGAACCCCAGATTCTCGCTGTTTTAAAGAACTATGGTATAGGCTCTGTTGAAGAGTGTGCAGAAATCTGCAAGGCTAAGGGTCTTGACATCTACAAGCTCGTTGAAGGCATTCAGCCTATCTGCTTCGAAAACGCTAAGTGGGCTTACACAGTAGGATGTGCTATCGCTATCAAGAAGGGCTGCAAGAGAGCCGCTGACGCTGCCGCTGCTATAGGCGAAGGCTTACAGGCATTCTGCATCCCCGGTTCAGTTGCCGATCAGCGTAAGGTTGGTCTTGGCCACGGTAACTTAGGCAAGATGCTTCTTGAAGAAGATACAAAGTGCTTCTGCTTCCTCGCAGGTCACGAATCATTCGCAGCTGCAGAAGGCGCTATCGGTATCGCTGAAAAGGCAAACAAGGTTCGTAAGGAACCCCTGCGTGTTATCCTTAACGGTTTAGGTAAGGATGCCGCTCAGATCATCGCTCGTATCAACGGCTTCACATACGTTGAAACAGAGATGGATTACTACACAGGTGAGGTTAAGGAAGTATTCCGCAAGTCTTACTCTGACGGTCTTCGTGCTAAGGTTAACTGCTACGGCGCTAACGACGTAACAGAAGGCGTTGCAATCATGTGGAAGGAAGGCGTTGACGTTTCTATCACAGGTAACTCGACTAACCCCACACGTTTCCAGCACCCCGTTGCAGGCACATACAAGAAGGAATGTGTTGAAAAGGGCAAGAAGTACTTCTCAGTTGCATCAGGCGGCGGTACAGGTCGTACACTCCACCCCGATAACATGGCTGCAGGCCCTGCTTCATACGGTATGACAGATACAATGGGTCGTATGCACTCTGACGCTCAGTTCGCAGGTTCTTCTTCAGTTCCCGCACACGTTGAGATGATGGGTCTTATCGGTATGGGCAACAACCCCATGGTTGGTGCTACAGTTGCTTGCGCAGTTGCTGTTGAGGAAGCGCTGAAGGCTTAATCAATAACATCGGTACAAGATAATATGCAATATAAGGCGGTCGCTGTTTGGCGACCGCCTTTTTGCATAAAACCGCTCAAAAAAGCCGATGAAACGTTAAAAACTATATCAACCCCACACTATACACATTAAAAGCGAAGCAGAAAAATCCAATGGCGGATATGATATGCTTGTTGCGTCTTATTTGCCGTTATGCTATAATTTAATCAGAATCAATTGGGAGCGTGAGAAAATGCTCAGTGCCATATATCCTGTTCCGGCAAGCGAAGTCAGGCTGCCGTTTTATCTGTCGGGAATAGGGAGAACATCGCCCGAATTTCACGTTAAGCGTGATAAGGGGCTTACCTCGCATCAATTTCTGTATACTGCAAAAGGCTGCGGTGTTTTAGAAGTAGGTAACAGAAAATATAAGCTTGAAAAGAATTCCTTTATGTATCTTCCACCTGAATTGCCTCACGAGTATTATCCTGAAAATGATGAATGGAATACCTGCTGGATGATTTTCAGAGGCGACTTTCTTAAAGGCGTTATGAATACAATGGGCTTCAGCGGAGAAATGGTCGCAGTTGACGCTGACCTTACCGCCTTTGAAAAGATATTCGGCAGAATATACAGTCTTGCGGCGGATAATCTTCATAACGGCGAAAAATGCTCGTTGCTGATATATAACGCAGTGTTGGCGGCAAAAGAGATATTCGGCGGTAAGCAGGAAGAAAATAATACGGGAAATCTCATAGCGGATAATGCTGTCAGATATATAAATGAGCATTACGGCGATGATATTACGTTAAATGAGCTTGCCTGCCTTTCCGGCGTTTCACCGCAGTATTTCGACCGTGTTTTCAGAGAACGCCTTAATATGCGGCCTATGGAGTATATCGCTCGTGTCAAGATCTCAAAAGCCAAGTCGATGCTTCTTGACTCCGATATTTCCGTGACACAGCTTTCAAAAAGTCTGGGATACACTGGCCCCACTTATTTCGGAATCGTATTCAAAAAGTATGAGGGTATTTCACCGTCCGAGTTCAGAAAAAGCGGTGGTAGCGTAATTTAGTTTCAAAAAGTTAGAGTTATCATTAATTTAAGATTGACGGCGGACGTTTTCCGATATATATTTATATTGTAATTTTATATCGGAAGGGGTGCTTTTATGGGCATTTTAAAACGAATAACCGCACTTGCCATCTGTGCGGCGATTATGTGTACCGCAGTTAATACTGTATTTGCGGAAAATAATAACGGAGGAGATACGGTGAATATTAAAATTGACGGCAGTAAAGCAAACACAAGCGAAAACTTCCTCTACAGAGGACAGGGTATGATCAGCTGTAACGGCTCGTCAAGGCTTTTGCTTGACTATAAGGCGAAAAATCCCGAAAGCTATAGCAAGATACTTGAACATCTTTACGGCAAAAACGGACTTAAATTTACTCACTTCAAGGTGGAAATGGGTGCCGATGTAAATACATCTTCCGGCACAGAGCCTACGACTATGAGATATGAGGATGAAAAAGCCGATGTGACCAGAGGGGCAGGTTTTCAGCTTGCCGCCGATATTAAAAAGATAAATCCTGACGTAACACTTGATATGCTGTGGTGGAGCGAGCCTAAATGGGTATCGGATTCAAGCGATGTTTATGCCGCAAGATATAAGTGGTATAAGCAAACGCTTGATGCCGCTTATGAAACCTACGGTCTTGTGTTTGATTATGTAAGTGCGAACCAAAATGAACGTGCCGTTGATACGGATTGGATAATCTATCTTTCAAAAGCCCTCAAAAGCGAAAAGGACTGTCCGTATGATTACTCTGAGATCAAGATAGTTGCGGCGGACGAATGCGGCACTTGGGGCATATCAAGGCTGATGATGAAGAATAAGGAGCTGTGTGATGCGGTCGATGTGATAGGTTCTCACTACACAAGCTTCGCTGATGATACTACAAAAAAGCTTGCGGAGGAATACGGCAAGGAATTATGGTTTTCCGAGGGAAGCTCACCTATGACCTATGCACAGTCGGCTTACCGCTTTGACGAGGGTAATTCCGGACTTACAGGTCTTAACGGTGTGCTTGATATTGCAAACCGTATGATTACAATGGTGAGCGGCGGATATATGACGCAGTATGAATATCAGCCCGCCGTTGCGGGATATTATGACGGCGTTACATATTGCCACAAACAGCTTATAAATGCCTGCACCCCGTGGAACGGCTATTACACCCTTGACAGCGGATATTATATGAATCTGCATTTCTCACAGTTTATGGATAAGGGCTGGAGCTTTATATTTGACGCTTGTTACGGCGATGCAAAGGTCGGCGGTGACGGTCACGCACTGGTTGACGCAAAGTACAGCTATATCACCGCTTGCAGTGCGGAAGGCGATTACAGCACGATTATTACAAATACGACATCGGAGCCTATCACATATAACTTTGAGATAGCAAACCTCGCAAAAGCGGATAATGAAGTATATGTCTGGGAAACAAGAGGTCCTGATGAGGGTCAGGAGTACAATGCTAATTATTTCAAGAAGATTTCGACAGTTACTCCCGAAAACGGCAAGTATTCGGTTACGATAAAGCCGTATTCAATGATAACTGTATCAACTTTGAATATATCAGAGCCTGAATTTGATGTGCCGCAGGAAAGCGACAATAAGTTACTCTTATTGCCGTACACAGATGATTTCGGTTATTCGGACGAATTCCTTTCATCAAGAGGAAACGCACCGCTTTATACGACCGATGAGGGTGGCGCTTTTGAGGTTGCCGAAAAGAACGGCGAAAAGGTGCTGATGCAGAAGATTACAAAGGATATTAAGGCTAACGAATGGGGCGGTACACCTGATCCGACAACTAATTTCGGCGATGACCGCTGGTATAATTACAGCGTAAGTGCGGATATACTTACAGACGGGAAAGACAGCTATGCAGGCGTAGGTCTGAGATATATCCTTGCAGACAGCGGAAGGAGCGGTTACAGCGTTACACTTTACGAAAACGGCAACTGGATTTTCTTCGGTGGAAAGAAGAAGATTCTTGACGGAAATATAGCAGACTTTGATTCGTCAAAGTGGCATAATGTAAAAATTTCCGCACTGAACAATGATATAACAGTTTCAGTCGATGGCGAGAAAATAATTGATTATAAGGCTGAGGAGGGCGGCTACAGTGCAGGAAGAGCGGCACTCTACAGTTCATATAACAACTGCTGTTTTGATAATGTCAAGGTTGAGGCAACCGACAGCGTTCAGCCGTATGTGAACAAGTTTGATAATTTTGACAACATATTTACTTACAGCGAAAACGGCTGGGAACACAGCACTATGGACAGCTTCAAAAACTACAAGCGTACAATTTCGCACGGCGCTGAAGGAGGTTATTTAACCGTTGATTTTGAGGGAACGGGCATTATCCTTACAGGCGCACAGAAAGGCGACACGGTTGTAAGCATTGAGCTTGACGGCAAAACCGTTAATAAGGAATATGCCGTATCGAAAATTTACAACAGGCAGTCGTTCTTGCTGATAAACGGCTTGGAGCAGGGTAAGCATACTCTTAAATTGACTGTCGTAAGCGGAAGCTGTTCTGTCGATGCGGCACAGGTGCTGTACGATTATGAGGCTGTGAATAAAGCTGTAATAAGCGAAACGTCATCGGTAGCCGAAAGCACAGATTCATCCGACAGCGTTCCCGAAGATAATGACAAATCAGCGGAAAGCAACGGCGGTAATGGCGGTAAAGGTTCATTCCCGTTTGTTCCCGTTGCCGTAGGAGCGGCTGCTGTGGCTGCCGCAATCGGCGCAGGTGTTGCGATAGCAAAAATGAAAAAGAAGAAAGATTGATAATCAGGAGGGTATATTATGTCAAGATTTGAGATAAGAGATAAGTTTTATTTGGACGGGAAACCGTTCAAGGTAATTTCGGGTTCAATACATTATTTCCGCACCGTACCGGAATATTGGCAGGACAGGCTTGAAAAGCTCGTAAATATCGGATGCAATACAGTTGAAACGTATATTCCGTGGAATTTTCACGAAACTGAAAAAGGAAATTTCAATTGGAACGGAATGCATGATATCTGCCGTTTTATAGAGCTTGCCGATAAACTCGGACTTTATATGATTATCAGACCGTCGCCGTATATCTGTTCAGAGTGGGAATTCGGCGGATTGCCTGCTTGGTTGTTAAAAGACCGTGCAATGCGTCTGAGATGCTCCTACAAGCCGTACCTTAATGCAGTGGACAGTTATTACAGCGTTCTTATGCCCAAGCTTGCACCTTATCAGATCGATAATGGCGGCAATATAATTATGATGCAGATCGAAAATGAGTATGGCTATTATGGAAATGACACATCATATCTTGAGTTTCTGAGAGATACTATGCGTAAGTATGGCATAACTGTACCGTTTGTGACATCTGACGGCCCGTGGAGTGAATTTGTTTTCAAATCAGGTATGGTTGACGGTGCATTGCCGACCGGCAATTTCGGCTCTTCTGCTGAATGGCAGTTTGGTGAAATGCGGCGTTTTATCGGAGAAGATAAACCGCTCATGTGTATGGAATTCTGGAACGGCTGGTTTGACGTCTGGGGCGAAGAACACAATATCACAGCACCTGAAAAGGCAGCTCAAGAACTTGATACTCTGCTCAAAAATGGCAGTATGAATTTCTATATGTTCGAGGGCGGAACAAATTTCGGGTTTATGTCCGGAAAGAACAATGAGAAAAAGACAGGCATAGTGACATCGTATGATTATGATGCGCCCTTGACAGAAGATGGTCGAATAACCGAAAAATACGAAAAGTGCAAAGAGGTGATTTCTCGTTATACCGATATAAATGAAGTCCCGCTTACAACACAAATAAGACGTCTGGAATACGGAGAAATCCGATGCACCGCCAAAACAGATCTTTTCAGCACACTTGACAGTATCTCAGATCCGGTAAAGTCGGTATACCCGCTGAGCTTTGAGGAACTGGACTGCTATTACGGTTATGTTCTTTACAGATTACATATCGGGGAAAACGAAACAGTCAGCACTGTGAGATGCGAAAATACCGCAGACAGAGTACAAGGCTTCAGAAACGGCAAGTATGCGTTTACGGCTTTTGCCGAAACGATAGACGAACAGTTTGAGCTTGCTGAAAAATCCGCAGGCGGAACAACAGATCTACTTGTTGAGAACATCGGCAGAGTTAACTTTGGTACAGGGCTTGAGTGCCAGCACAAGGGCGTTCTCGGAGGAATAAGAATTAACGATCACAGGCAGTATGGATTTGAAATGTTCACACTTCCATTTGATGAAAATCAGCTTGGCAGAATAGACTATAACCGTGGTTACAATGACGGTGTACCGGCATTCTATAAATTTGAATTTGAAATAAGTGAAACCGCTGATACATTTCTGGATACCGATGGCTTCGGAAAGGGTGTTGCGTTTATTAACGGATTCAATCTCGGCAGATTCTGGAATATAGGCCCTCAGAAAAAGCTGTATATTCCGGCTCCGCTTCTGAAAAAAGGTAAAAATGAAATAGTTATTTTTGAAACCGAAGGAAACAGTGCAGACAGCATAACTTTGTCCGATAATAACTGAATTTATGTAAGCCTCTGCTTTTTTGCAGAGGCTGTTTTATAAGCTATTGACACATATGTTATAATAAGAATGTATATACCAATCTCTGAAAGGAAAAATTTTCATATGCAAGAATATGTAATGGGAAACGGTGCGATAGCACTGGGTGCGCTTGCGGCAGGTGTAAATCTTGTTGCAGGTTATCCGGGTACACCGTCCTCCGAAATACTTGAAACCATTTCAAAATACCGGCACGACGGCGTATATATCGAATGGTCCGTAAACGAAAAAGCCGCTATGGAAGTAGCGGCAGCTGCGGCATACAGCGGCGCAAGAGCAATGGTGACTATGAAACAGGTTGGACTCAACGTTGCCGCCGATCCGCTTATGTCACTCGCCTATGTAGGCGTAAAGGGCGGTATGGTGATAGTGTCGGCTGACGACCCCGGCCCTATATCTTCACAGACGGAGCAGGATACCAGAAGATTCGCTGATTTCTGCCGTATACCAGTGTTTGATCCGTCCTCTCCCGAAGAAGCGTATAAGATGATAGGCGATGCGTTTGAGTATTCGGAAAAATACAACACTCCCGTTTTATTCAGACCTACGACCCGTGTCTGTCACGCCTACGCTTCGATTGATAACTGCGATAGCCCTTCACCTAAGAAATACGAGGGCTTTGTAAAGGATTCAAAGAAGTGGGTAATTTTCCCCCGCCTTTCTTTTGCAAATCACATTATGATTGAAAAGCGTAACGTTGAGATCGGTAAGGATTTTTCGACCTACAGCGCAAACAAAGCCGAAGGCGTTAACTCGGAAAAAGCGGTTGTTACATCGGGTATCAGCTACGCATACACAAAGGAATGCCTTAAGGATTATCCGGATGTAAAGCTGATAAAGATTGCTACGGCATATCCTTTCCCCGAAGATTTTGTGCTTTCATCTCTTGAGGGTGCGAAAGAAGTTCTCTGCATAGAGGAGCTTAGCCCCTTTATTGAGGAGCAGATTCTGAAGCTGGCAGGAAAGCACGGTTTACAGCTCAGAGTGTCGGGAAAACTCGACGGAAAGGTTCAGGCAGGCGGTGAAAACAGCACAGATAAGATTGCCGCTATACTCGGTGACTTTTTAGGAAAAGATTTCACGGCGGAGGGCTACGATCTGTCGGACGCTCCTGCGCTTCCCGTTCGTCCTCCTGTGCTTTGTGCAGGTTGTCCCCACCGTGCGTCATTCTATGCGGTAAAGCAGGCTATGAAAGGCAGAAAGGCATATTTCTGCGGCGATATAGGCTGTTATACTCTCGGAAACGCAATGCCTCTTGATATGGTTGATACCTGTCTTTGTATGGGTGCGGGCATCACTATGGCACAGGGCTTTAACCATACGGACAGTGACGGCGTATGCTTCGGCTTTGTCGGTGATTCCACGTTCTTTGCATCGGGCATCACGGGCGTTGTAAATGCGGTACATAATAACGCCGATATGATTCTCTGCGTGCTTGATAATTCCACAACGGCAATGACAGGTCATCAATCGCACCCCGGTCTTGACAACAACCTTATGGGACAGATAGTTGACAAGATAAATATCGCAAAGGTGCTTGAGGGTATCGGTGTTAAAAAGATAATCACGGTAGACCCGCTTGACCTTGACGCATCTGTAAAGGCTGTCTGTGAATGTGCGGATATGCCCGGTGTGAAGGCTGTAATATTCAAATCACCTTGTATAGCAATATCTAAGCCTACGGCAAAATGCAGAATTTCCGACAAGTGCATACAGTGTAAGAAATGTATCCGAGAGATTGGCTGTCCTGCTCTTATTGTCGCAGACGGTAAGGTGACAATCGACAACAATCTCTGCACAGGATGCAAACTTTGCGCTCAGATTTGCCCTGTAAACGCTATAGGAGGTGGAGCCGATGAATAAAAACATACTTATCTGCGGTGTCGGCGGACAGGGAACCGTGCTTGCGTCAAAAATTATAGCGGCATCAGCTATGATTGAAGGCAGTGCAGTGCATTCTGCAGAAACCATAGGAATGGCACAGCGTGGCGGTTCGGTAACGAGCCATGTAAGAATAGGCGAGGCATATTCTCCTCTGATCCCTTACGGCACAGCCGATATGATACTTGCCTTTGAGCCTGCTGAGGCTGTTCGTAATCTGATATATCTCAAAAAGGGCGGTATTGTTATTGTAAACAGCGTTCCGGTAAAGCCCGTTACAGAATCGCTTGCCGATACAGGCTATGACGGAACCGCAATGCTCGAATATCTTAAAAGCAAATGCGGCTGCGTTGTTATAGACGCAAAGAAGATATGCGAACCGTTCGGCTCGTCACGATATTTCAATATTGCGATACTCGGAGTAGCTGTCGGCACAGGCAGGCTCGGCATATCAAAGGAAACCATACTGAAAGAAATAGAAAAACGTGTACCTTCAAAATTTGTCGAAACGAATAAAGCGGCATTTTTTGCAGGATACGGTGAGGGTGAAAAATATGAAACTGAATGAGAAACAGCTGGCGATGGTTGACGCACAGATAAAAAGACTTATCAAAACGGACAGCTATTACGGAAAGATGTACAGAGATGCCGGAATTGACGGTGTTTCAAGTCAGGAGGATTTTGAAAAGCTCCCCTTTTCGAGCAAGGCAGATCTGAGATATGCTTATCCGCTCGGAATACAGGCTGTACCCGATGAAGAAGTGGTGCGTATCCATTCTTCTTCAGGCACAACGGGTAAGCCTGTAATTATCCCTTATACAGCCAAGGACGTTGATGACTGGTCGCTGATGATAGCACGTTGCTATGAAATGGCAGGAATCACCGACAAGGACCGCATACAGATTACGGCAGGATACGGCCTGTGGACAGCAGGAATCGGCTTTCAGGCAGGCTGTGAAAAGCTGGGCGCTATGGCTATCCCGATGGGACCGGGCAACACCGATAAACAGCTTCAGATGATGGTAGACCTTAAATCAACGGTTCTTACGGCAACATCTTCTTATGCCTTACTTCTTTCTGAGGAAATAAACAAACGCAATATGCGTGATAAGATTTATCTTAAGAAGGGTATTTTCGGCTCTGAGCGTTGGAGCGATAAGATGCGTAACTACATAAAAACTGAGCTTGGCGTTGAAATATACGATATTTACGGTCTTACCGAAATATACGGACCCGGTATAGGTATCAGCTGTGCAGAAGATGACGGTATGCACTACTGGGACGATTATGTATATATTGAAATAATCGACCCGAAAACAGAAAAGCCCGTTCCCGACGGGGTAGAGGGCGAGGTAGTAATTACTACTCTTGTAAAGGAAGGCGCACCGCTCCTGCGTTTCAGAACGCACGATATATCACGCATTATCCCCGAGCCTTGCAAGTGCGGAAGTCATTATCCCAGACTTGACACGGTAAAGGGACGCAGTGACGATATGTTCAAGGTACACGGCGTAAATATGTTCCCGAGCCAGGTCGAAGAAATACTCGGAATGGTGGACGGCGTTTCAAGTGAGTACAATATCAATATCGCACACGATGAAAGCATAAACCGTGACGTTATCCTTGTAACTGTCGAGGCAGAGGGCAGAGTCAGCTTCGACAAGACAGGCGATACTATAAGAGAGCTGTTCAAGTCAAAGCTCAGCGTTACACCGAAGATAACCGTTGTTCCTGTCGGAACGCTTCCGAGAACAGAGAAGAAAGCAAAGAGAGTTATCGACCACAGAGAATAATAGGATATATACAGCAAAACCTCCCGCTTTTCGACGGGAGGTTTTTTGTTACATCTTTATTATTCCGAAAGCGTTTGCGACCGAGCTTATAAGAATTATCGCTGCAAATACGGGACACAGATATTTTATCATGAAATTGAATATCTTCTTTCGTTTGAAAGTGCCGTTTTCCGCAGTCATTTCTTCTTCAATCTTCTTCACGCCCACAACTCTTGAAACAAGCAGACAGGTTGCGATAGCCGCTATCGGCATCATTACCGAGTTTGTAAGAAAGTCAAAGAAATCAAGCATCTGCATGCCGAGTATCTGCGCAAAGCCGAGCGGTCCGTAGCCAAGACAGGACAGTGTTCCGAGTGCTATCATAATAACGGTGACTATTACGGTCGATTTCTTTCTTCCCCAGCCGAGCTGATCCTGAAAGGTCGATACCGCACTTTCTGTAAGTGCAATTGAGCTTGTCAGGGCCGCACATAAAACGAGGAAGAAGAAAAGTATTCCGACAAACGTTCCTGCCGAAAGCCCTGAAAAGATCTTAGGAAGCGTAATGAACATCAGCGATGGTCCTGCCTGCAGTGTATCGGGATCGCCGCCTGAGAACGCAAATACGGCAGGTATTATCATAAGTCCTGCCATAATCGCAATGCCCGTGTCGAATATTTCAACGTTGGTAGTAGACTTTTCTATTGAAACGTCTTTTTTCATATATGAGCCGAATGTTATCAGTATGCCCATTGCTATCGACAGCGAGTAGAACATCTGACCCATAGCGGATACTACCGTCATCCACGAGAAGTTAGAGAAGTTCGGTATCAGGAAATATTTCACACCCTCAAGTGCGCCGGGCATAGTAACGGAATATGCGGTTATCATTATCGAAAGGATAACAAGCACAGGCATCATAAACTTTGATACACGTTCAATGCCGTTTCGTACCCCGCCGAAAATTACTGCAACCGTAAGCGCCGTGAAGATAAGGAAACATATCTCGGCACTGCCGCCGCTTGAAATAAAGCCTGTAAAATATCCGTCGGAGGCGAGCTGTCCGCCGTTTCCGATTATATATTCATAAAGATATTTGATGACCCAGCCGCCGATAACAGAGTAGTATGGCACTATCAGAATCGGTATTACTGCGTTTATCCAGCCGCCGAGCGTCAGCCATTTTGACTTTCCGAATGAGCGGTATGCACCGACAGGACTTTTCTGCGTCATTCTGCCTATTGCGGTTTCGGCGGTTATCATCGTATAGCCGAATGTCAGCGCAAGGATGATATATATCAGCAGAAAAATTCCTCCGCCGTATTTTGCCGCAAGATACGGAAACCTCCATATATTGCCCAGTCCTACCGATGCACCTGCTGCGGCAAGAACAAATCCGAGCTTTCCCGAAAAGGAACTGCGTTTATGCTTTTGTTTTTCCATTTTTACTCCTTGATAATGTAGATAATGTATATTTCCTCTTTTAATTGCAGATATACTTTCGCCGTAAGGACGGCTGAATCTGAAATATGAGGTCAGACGAAAGTGCCGCAGATATGATTTTCACAAGTGCGTTTAGCATGGTATGTAACGTGACTCGGTAAAAGCAATAGCTCAGATGAATTTGAAACAGTCCGAATATTTTTCGTTATAAAATGAAAGGTATCCCCACAGCACGACATTAAATTATATTATACTACTTTTTTTATCTGTTGTACAGCGTTTTTACGGCAAAGATGGTAATTAAAGCAAATTCTATGAATTTTCCCTGTCGCTGTAAATAATCAAAATGCCCCCGCCGATAAAGCAGGAGCGTTTTGTTTTATTTCAGCAATTTACTTGTTGTTCTTGCGAACCGTTATAGCCATAGCCGCAAGACCGCCTACTGCCGCCGCACCGAGTGCCGCAAGCTCGAAAGCGGGAACACCTGTGTTTACGTTGCCTGTACTGCTTGTGCTGTCACCGGGTGTTACCTGTGAAACCGTGTCGGGTATAGCTGTGCTGTCGTTTGTGCTTTCGTCAACAGAGGTCGAGCCGCCGGGAGTGATGATTTCCTCCGCACCGCTTACAACTCCGTCAACAATCTCCTCTGCGCCGTTTAACACACCGTCAATGATGTTATCGCCGTCTGCCGCAGACGCAGATAAACCGCATAAGCTAATAGCGGCTATGGAAGCTAATATAGCTGCTGTCTTTTTCATACCGTTTTTCCTTTCGTTTATTCGGATCATTAGGATTTCAGTATCCGTTTTGCTGTTCGGCATATTTATAATCAATATGCTGTGCGTTATTATTATGAGCGTATGAAAAAACGATATTCTGTAAAAACGCAGAAATGCGATGGTATAAATTACAAAAACGGCAGTATCGCAACCGCCGTTTTTGATGATATATAAAATTTTAAATTATTCAAATAGACTTCCAAACTGCTTTACAAACGCATCTGCTACAACAGTGCCGCCTTCGCCGTTCGGATGACCGCCGTAAACTGCCTTTTCGGGTTCAGCCTCGGTTGACAGCAGAGCAGAGAAGTCAAAGAACTTTGCTCCGTATTTTTCGGCAATAGCCGGTATTTTTTCGTTGAGTGCAGTCCTTATGCCCTCGTTTGTTTCCTTGAAGTCCTGAGGAGGTGCGTTGAACAGGATTACATCACAGCCTTTTTCGGTGAGATATGAAACTATCGTGTCAAGGCAGCCCTCGATCTCTTCCGCAGTGCTTTTCTTTCCCCCATATTTTCCGGATACTATATCATTTGTTCCGAAAGCCACAATTACCGTGTCATATTCCGATACCCTTGAAAGCCAGCTTTCGTTTGCCGCAGCGTCACTTGCTCTTGCCCAGCCAAGACCGCAGTTGAAGAATGCTACATCACTTCCAAGCTGTGTCGATATCTTTGAAGCCCAGAACTCATATTTCATAAATTCCGTCTGACAGCCCTGCGTTATACTGTCACCGATAGCGGCTAAAGTGTGCTTTACGTTTCTCTTTGCGCCTATAAGCTGAGGGAGCGGAATTTCATCGCAGTAATTGAACTGCGTGCCGTCCGATGAGCTTGTAGTCGAGGTAAGAGTTGCCATTTTTGTGCAGGGTATTCCCTTGCCTGAAACCGTCCATTCCCACACAAGATAGTGTCCTTCTGGAATATTGATGGTTACCGTGTCGCTGGTGTAGCTTTCATCGGGCTTAACATCCTTTTTGGTTTCGCCTCCGAATGTAACGGGAGTGCGGTTGGTTATTTCATCTTCAACGCCTGTTCCGCCGTCTGCAACTGTAGCGTTTGATACGGTGTAGCTGCCTCCGCTTTTACCGACATAAGCGATTTTTCCTTTTGCATAAGTAGAGTCTACCGTGTTTGTAAAGAAGAATTTATATTCAAGCTCGCCGTATTCCTCGACAGGAAGATATGCTCTGTATGTGATGTTTTCCGCTTCTTCAATGTAGAAATTGTTGCCGGTCGATATTACCGTGTTGGAAACGTAGGTCGTATAATCTGTTACCGGCTTGTCAGTCTGCGATGAATCGGCTTCGCTTTCGGAGGAACTGTCACTGTTTTCCTGTGACTGTGACACGCTTTGCAAATCGGCAGCGGATGAGCCTTCGCCCGTCTGAGATGTGCAGGCGGTGGCGGTGAACACCGAAACCGTAAGCACAAAAGCTAAAAAACTTCTGATTTTCTTCATAGAGTACCCTTTCACACAATAAATATTAATGATATTTATAATTAAAGCGGCGACTGCTTTTAACATTCGCCGCTTTGATGATAAATTTTAGCCTGTTCCCAAAGCCTTTTTAGCACTGTTCCAGCTGTTATCGTCAATGATATAGTCATCGCCGCTCTTGTCACCGTAAGGAATATAGAAATCGGTCACGCTCGACTTGTTCTGCGACAGCGTATAGACGATTGCCTTGACCTTTGCGTCATAATCGCTCTGCTCGATATTCGTGTTGGTGAAATTGATAATAAAGTTAATATATTCGTCCAGCGTTTTACTGCTTGTGCCGATGAAATTCTGATCGATAAACGATGAAATGACCGTTGCGTTCAGCTTGCAGGGATAAAGCTCGTCCTTGACTCCGTAATCGGGCAGTGTGAGGTAAGCGTACATCTGCTCGGCAGTGAAAATCTGCGTACCCTTCTTTATAATAGTCACGGTGTTATCCTTTTTATTCTCGTACTTTATCTCGCTCGGTACGGTCAGCGTTGTGTTTCCTACCATATCGAACAGCTCTGTAAGCGTGGATTTTGTAAAGCGGATATATTTGTTTATGCTAAGACCGGTCTTTGACGAGAGCAGTTTTGCAACCTCCGCTTCTCCGGACTGCTCACATATCTGCTTTATGGTATTTCCGCCGTCAATTACGGCATTCGGAAGATACGGCATAAGAACAAATGTGTTGTTCTTGGCTATGTATGTGATTGTCATGTATTTATCGGGCGTCTTGTCATTATCGGCGGAAAGCGTCATGAGAACAGAAAAATCGTAGGTTGAATCCGGAGTGAAAATAGCCGTCTGATTCTGCGAAACGTTTACTGTTGCGTCCTTATCCTGCGAGTCATAGAATGATTTTAGCAATATGGATGAAACCAATATCAGAAGTAGACCAGTTACCACAAATGTGATAACGTAGATATACCAGTTGCTTCTTCTTTTTTTATTCAAATTTATCAACCTCCGAAGGCTTGAAATTTACTCAGAAAAATAGTATAATACTATAATAGCATAAAAAGAGAAAAAAAACAAGGCTTATTTTACAACGGATTTTGTTGTCGCAGGTATGATATTCTTGCTGTTTTTCCCGATATTACGATAATAATTATATAAAGAGGTTTTGTAATGAACAGATTTCTGAAACGTGCGTGGGCGGAGATTGACCTTGAAGCACTTGAGCATAATTATAACGAGATAAAAAAACTCGCAAAGGGCAAGGATATACTTGCCGTTGTTAAAGCCAACGCTTACGGTCACGATGACAAGGCGGTCTGCCTTAAATTGCAGGAGCTTGGTGTGAAGTATTACGGTGTTTCTAATCTTTGGGAGGGTGAAAAGCTCCGCTGTCACGGAATTACCGGTACTATCCTCACATTCGGATATACCGATGAGGATTATTTCGATGAACTTCTCGAATACGGGATAACCCAGACGGCAGGAAGCGTTCAGTATGCAAAGCAACTCAGCGATTATGCTGTAAGCAAGGGAGTAAAGCTTCCTGTGCATATCAAGGTGAATACCGGTATGACCCGTGTAGGAATTGACTCACAGCAGGAAATGCTTGATATTCTTGCTATGCCCGGACTTGACTGCAAGGCCGCATATACTCACTTTGCGGCGGCTGACAGTCTTGACCCGTCAGATGTGGAGTATACCGACAGACAGCAGGAAAAGCTGATGAAGATAGCAAAAGACAAGGGTCTTCTTATCCATTCGCAGAACAGCGGCGGAATAATCTATCACGGCGATTTCGGCGGAGATATAGTCCGTGCCGGTGTTATACTGTACGGTCATTACCCTAACTATCCGCTTGAAGTGCCGTTTGATATGAAAAGTGTGATGACGGTAAAATCGGTCGTTTCTCAGCTTAAAACAATTCCCGCAGGTACGCAGATAAGCTACGGCAGAACATATACCGCCGAAAAGGAAATGACGGTCGCCGTTATACCGATAGGATACGCTGACGGATATTTCCGTGATTTCAGCTCCAAGGGAAAAATGCTTATAAACGGCGTGCTGTGCAACGTAGTCGGCAGGGTCTGCATGGACCAGACTATAGTTGATGTAAGCAATGTGCCGGATATTAAAACAGGCGATATAGTTTATGTTTATTCCGATAAATGCAGGGAAACAAGCGTAGATTACAATGCGTCGCTTATTGATACCATAGGATATGAGCTTACCTGTGCGGTTGCTCTGCGTATTCCGAGAGTTATCATCGAAAACGGCAGAATAAAGGAAGTAGTCCGTTACGGGCTTATATAACTGCCGTAAAAGTTAAAAACGATTAAGCCGTGAGTTACAAGAAGATACTCACGGCTTTCAGTTTGTCGAAAAAGCTCTTGGCTATTAAAAAAGGGGTCGCAGGGGCGTAGCCCCCGACAGGGTCTAGGGGCGGTAGCCCCAGTAAAATTCCCCTTTCCCTGGGAAAGGGGGCAGGGGGATAGGGATAATAAATCAGAAGTTTGTTTCCAAAACAGATTTTTTTGTATAATTTCATTTGCTGACATAAACAATTTCTTTACATTATTTTATCTCTCTTGACATATATTACAATTCACGGTATAATATGAATATACATTTACTGTAATTGTGTCAAATATTCGTCTTAGTTCTCTATGCTCGTATAATGCTCCGGTTATATTTAACCCATATCAACAGATACGCCGTTATGTTATGCAGGAGGTGATTTAATATGAAGCATCTGAAAAAATTTAACTTTGTTGTGTTGCCTTTAGCTATCTGGGTGACTATGATTTTTTATCATGGAATAGTTTTAAAACCGTTCTCGGATTTAATGATGAATATATCAGCGCCGTTTGTATTGAGCTTCGTTCTTCATACTATTGTCCAATTGCTCGTAATAAGCTCGCTGACAGTGACGGCAGTAAAGAAGCTCGGTTATAAATTAAAGTATTCGATTATTTCAGTTGTGTTAATGTATGTGCTTTTTGCAATCTTGTCCCCACCGTCAATTTATATGTTTGTGTTTACAGGAGGATTGAAAATAGGCTTTGCATCAGGTCAGCCTGCAATGCCATCTTGGAAAGCGTCTATTTTCATAACTCTCCAATACGGTATTGTTATGCTGATAACAATGCTGATTGCTTGCAGAAAGAAGTGTGCAAATAATCAAAAATGAAAATTTATTTTCAATATTCGCCGTTATGTTATGCAGGAGGTGAATTAATATGAAGCATCTGAAAAAATTAAACTTTGTTGTGTTGCCTTTAGCTATCTGGGCGATTACGGTTATCTATGTGCTGCTTAACAAGTTTATCGGCACATTCACTCAAAACATGGAGCCTTCTCCCGTTATTCTGACTATTCTTGTTTTAATATTTAACTTGGGATTACAGCTTTTAATAATATGTGCAAGCACAATTTATGCGGTGAAAAAGCTTGATTTAACTCTCAAAAGGGTAGTAATATCATTACCGATTTTGTACTTGTTGTTTGGATTGTTTTCCCCGCCGTCAATATACCTGTTTGTTTTTACAGATAAATGGAGTTTCTTTTCTGTACAACATCCTGCAATGCCATCTTGGAAAGCGTCTATTTTCATCACTCTGCAATACGGTATCGTTATGCTGATAACAACGCTGATTGCTTGCAGAAAGAAGTGTGCAAATAATCAAAAATGAAGATTTATTTTCAATATTCGCAGTTATGATGATATAGTTTTCGGCAAAGATTACAGAAAGGAAAGAATAACAATATGAAAAAACATCCGTTGCTTTTTAATTACATATTATTCATAAAGAAGGCGTATATATTCATCTCTATTACAATACTTTCGCTGGTTGTTTTAACAGGTTGTCCCCTAAGGATAAGCGCACGAGAAGAGGCAGAGGACATTGTTGCCACTGTAATCGAGTATATCAATAAAGGGGATTCTGAAGGACTAATCGCATTGTTCTGTGAAGAGGTTAAAGAAAACTATGAATTAACCGCTGATGTTGATATACTGTTTAATATGTTTGACGGCGAAATAACATCTTATGAAGTTTCTGCCGTAGCATCAGGCGAAAAATCAGAACTTTTCGGAGAAAGTTATTATTGCATAAGAGCAATTGTCGAAGCATACGTTGATGACAAGGAATACAGAATAGAAGTCAGCAAAACGATATACGACAATCAAGATCCGCAACGTGTTGGGCTTACTACTGTTATGGCAAAGGATGAAAATGTAAAGGGAATGTTCTTTGTCGGCGAAGTTAATGTATTTTACGGATAAAGATAAAATATACAGAATACGATACTATTCGTATTTAATAAATAAGGAAAAATGAAGCTCAATATCTGATTTTTGATATGGAGGAAAATACGTTATGGATAGCTTGGTAAAAATAATGGGTTCTTTTTTTGCGTTAAGCTTAATTATGATTTTCTCATCTTGTATTGTAAATGAACATGTTGATGAAGGCAACATTAAAGAAAATGCAGTCCGAATGATGGAATGTATTGTCAATAAAGATTCTGAAAAATTGTTCGATTTTTATAACAAAGATATGAAGGATAATTATCAAGATAGCTCTTTGGACGAAATAAGACAGCTTTTTGAATATATCGATGGTGTAATTACTTCATATAGCTATGAAGGTAAAGGAGGAGGCGAAGAAGCTAAAAACGACGGTATAATTTACTATTACAGCTGCCATCCGGAATTTGATTTCACCACCGAAACCGGGCAAGAATATACGATTTCGTTTTCATATCATTATATATGGAATGAACATCCTGAGTATGAGGGGATCAATAGGATCCAAATATGCAAAGACGGAAATTGGGGCGAAAAACTGATAATTGGCAGAAATTATTACAAATAATAAAGGCCTTTATTGAGGAAAGTGTGGTAGTTAATAATGAAGAAATTGATATTGTTTCTTACGCTGAGTAGTGTTCTGTTATTTTGCTCGGGCTGTGAAAGCGGACGAATTGATATTAACTCAGAAACAAAAAATCAATGCAAACAAATTTTAGATTACTTAAGCAGCAATGACTCTGAAGGTTTGAAAGATTTGTTTTGCAAAACGGTATCTTCAGAATCCGACTTTGACAATCAACTGTCCGAAGCACTGGAGCTTTTTGACGGTAGTGTCGTATCATACGATATTCGTTCAACCGGAGCAAATGAACGAATCGTAGACGGAAAGCAGTCAGAAATTCATATATCACCGCATATCTGTGATATTAAAACTGACAAAGATAAAACTTACTGTATAAAATACTCTTCGTATTTAATAAATGTTGAAGAGCCTGATTTTCAGGGACTTTCTGAGTTATCTATCGAATGTGAAGATGGACAGATATTTGTACTGGGAAATTATGAGACAGGTCACAATTTGTGAAACAACAGCCTTCTTTATGCAATATTTGGCAAGGCTGGCTTAGTCTGCAAATGAAGGGTTCTATGTAATTTCAATAGCTTTAACATTTTTGGCACCTAAATATGGAAAAACACGTTTTGACTTTGCTGCATATTCGTTATCTAACATTGCCTCTCCACATCAGCAGGTGTCATACTATCTCATATCAAATCAATAAACAGGAGGATTGAATGAAGATTGCAAAAAACATAAGTTTAGGTATCGGGATGCAAGTATTGGTGTTGCTAATGCATATAGTTATTCATTTTATTATGGACGTTATGAACAGCAGTTTTGATGACATCCGAGACATCCAAATAGCTTGCTCATTCGTTGCGGTAATACTTATAACGTATCTGGCAGTTCTTTGTTTTGATTTGCCCGTATACGTAATATTCTGCGGTGCGGTTATTACACTTCTGTTTGTCTTGATATTCGAAAACGAGGGGGTGTATTTATTGTACTATCTCCGTAGTGGAAGTTCCCAATTTTTTAATCCCGATGTTTATACCGATGCGGTAATTATAGTATTAGAAATGCTTGTTGTACAATTGCCGTCTTTCGCTCTAGCGAAATTAACTAGATGGATATATAAAAAACATAAGTGATATATGCTGTGCTAAAGCAAGTGCGGGTGCTGGGGTATAGATATTTTTGGTTTAGGCATAACTACAGATGTCATACCTGTATATATAGGCGGTGAATTTGGAATTGCGTCAAAATATTCTTCTTCGTTTTCAACGTTCATAGAATATTCCGGCTATATGACAGCTCCCCATTTGCAACTATCTTATTATTTGTCAGCGTAGATTGACGGAAAGGAAAGTGTAAAAATATGAAAAAACACCCGTTGCTTTTTAATTTCATTTTTACGATGGCAATTCAGATAGGCGTATATCTGATTGAAATATTTGAAGTGCAAATAATTGAACCTATGCTTCAAGCGATGGGAGTCAGAAGTGAAGGGATATTGCCGCCTACGGCAGTAGTAAGTCTCATTGTTTTCAGTGCAGTATTGATAGCGGCGGCAATTGCGGCAGGCATTATTCGATCAAAGGTTTATTTTTGGATACCGTCATTCATTTTGCTATTTATTGGGTTTGCAATTTATTATCCTGATAATCTTGCAAGAATCAAGGAAGACAACATAATCAACTTGCCGTGGATAGCGGAACATTTTGGTTATGGTAGTATAATGTATTCTGCTATCTGTATAGCTGTAGCTAAGTTCCTTTGTGAGCTTCTTCCGTATACGATTACCCGTATACTATTACTTCGGAAAGACCGCAAACAAGGCGAACGCACTCACTGACGAAAGAAACAAATACAAATACGCTGACATCACAACCGGACAAATTAGCAATTATCTTATTATTTGTCAGCATAGATTGACAGAAAGGAAAAGATAACAATATGAAAAAACATCCGTTGCTTTCTAATCTAATTTTAACAATGGCGATTCAGATAGGTGTGTATCTGATTATAATATTTGAACTGCAAATAATTGAGCCTATCCTTCAAGCATTGGGAGTCAGAAGTGAAGGGATAATGGCACCAACGGAAGTGGTAAGGGTCTTTGTTATCAGAGTAATTTTAATAAGGGCGGCAATTTTGGCAGGCATTATTCGCTCAAAGGTTTATTTTTGGATACCATCTTTTCTGTTGATATTTGTTGGCTTTGCGATTTATTATCCCGATATTCTTCCAAGAGTCGGAAAAAACAGCATAGTGAATTTGCCATTGATTGCAGAACATTTAGGTTATGGTACTATAATGTATTCTGCTATCTGTACAGCTGTATTTTCGTTCTTTTATCAGCTTCTTCCTTATACGATTACCCGTATACTGTTACTTCGGAAAGACCGCAAACAAGGCAAAAGCACTCACTGACGAAATAAAACAAATATATACGCTGACAACACGTCCGGGCAAATTAGCGGCTGATACTTTCTGGGCATCAGCCGCATTTTTGCATAAAAAAAGAAGCCACAAAAAGTGACTTCTTTTGGCGCAGAAAGAGGGATTTGAACCCTCGCGCCGGTTTCCCGACCTACTCCCTTAGCAGGGGAGCCCCTTCACCACTTGGGTATTTCTGCATGGCGAATTAATAATATAAAATTTAAATGGTGCCGCTGATCGGACTTGAACCGATACGGTATTGCTACCGAGGGATTTTAAGTCCCTTGTGTCTGCCGATTCCACCACAGCGGCATATTCTGTTGTGCGGTGATTAACCTTGATATATTATACACTTATTTTTCCTGCTTGTCAAGTGCTTTTTGAAAATTTTATTAAATTATTTTCTGCTTTTCCATCTTGTTTTTTATTCCGAAATAGTGTAAAATATTAATTGAAATATACCTAAAAAACAGGATACAATTTCCAACAATTCTATAGTTATCATGAAAGGGGAATACAAATGAGGATAGCTCTGTTTACAGAAACATACCTGCCGAGCATCAACGGTGTAGTCACCCACGTTAAAACTTTAAAGGAAGGTCTTGAAGCACTCGGACATACGGTACTGGTGGTTACCGCCGATTCAAGAGTAAACAATCACGTTATTGCGGACGATGTAATGTACTGTCCCGCCGTAAAACTCAAGAAAATCTACAATTATGATATAGCGCCGCCTATAAGCAAGGAACGTCTTGATAAAATCAAGAGCTTTGCTCCCGACATAATTCATATCCATAACGAATTCGGAGTAGGCATTTCCGGTGTACTTATCGCAAGAAATCTCAAAGTACCGCTTGTATATACGCTCCATACAATGTATGACGATTATGTATATTATGTAGCAAAAACAAAAGGCTTCGGCAAGATTGTAACTTCCGCCAGCCACCTTTACGCAAAGATGCTCGCATCAACAGCTTCGGCTATTACAGGACCATCGCCCAAGGTTTCGGAATATTTCAAAGCCTGCGGCGTAAAGAAGCCCGTCCACGTTATACCGAATTCAGTGGAGCTTGACGTATTCAAGCCCGAAAACGTTGATAGAAACGATGCTGTCAGGATGAGAAGAAAGTTCGGATTTGCCGATGACGATATGGTATTCTGCTTCTGCGGCAGACTCGGCAAGGAAAAGAACATAACGCTTCTTCTTGAATACTGGGCTAAAAATGTCAGACCCGAAGATAAGATAAAGCTGTTCATACTCGGTGACGGACCTTTGCACGAACAGCATTGCAAGGAAGCCGATGAACTCGGTATATCCGATATGGTGAAATTTGCGGGCAGGGTAGAACACCCCGATTTACCCGTATATTACGCCTGCTGTGACGCATATATCACAGCGTCACTCTCCGATACCTGCTCAATTTCCATGCTCGAGGGTATGGCTATGCACCTACCCGTTCTCAGCCTTAAGGACGACCTCAATGTCGGACAGGTAAAGGACGGTATCAACGGCTATAACTTTACCGATGCCGACAGTATGTACGAGCTTCTGAAAAAACTCCGTGATATGCCTAAGGACGAGCTTGCCGAGTTTGGCAAGCGTACAAGGGAGTCAATAAAGACATCCGGCGCTATACGCCTTGCTAACGATTTACTCGATGTGTATAAAGAGGCAATGGAGGTTTACAAGAAGAAGAACAAAAAACGTAAGCTCAAGAAACGCTATCGTGTTATCAGACACAGATATGTTAAGCGTCCCGTAACAAAAACAGGTAAGTCTATATAATAATAAGCGGCGGATCTAAACAATCCGCCGCTTGCTTATTCCTTCACGATTTTCAGCACAGGGTAGCCGTCAATGTACGGCTTTATGATATACGGATGCTTTTTGGCATAATCCAGCATTATATCTGCAAGCGAGCCTTGTTCATTATATCTCTTGTTTATGAACGTTGACAGCTTGGAAACCGGCAGAGCAGACACCGTTTCACATACGGGAGAAACGGTTATGCCGAGAAGATTTTCGCTTATGCGGTTGACTCTGAAAGGCCACACACGGCAATCAAAAGGCTTGTTGTCGCCAAGCGCACAGCCCTTTTCGGTAAGCATAGGACAGTAGGTAAGCTCGTCGCCGTCCTTGAAGTGCATCACAAACCTGTATCCGTCCTCATACGGCTCAAGCTCAGCGTTTTCATCAATGTTCTTTTTTATATATTCTGACGTTTCGGGCGAAATAACAGGTATCTCCCATATATCGTCCTTGTCGAACACGCAACAGACACGGCACTTTGCGCAGGCTTCACGGCTGAGAATTTCAGTAAGCATTTAAAATCATTCCTTTCGGTTATATCTTATCACAACCGTGAGCAATGTGCAACCGTAAAATTTTGCTTTAAATTACTGTAATTATGTCAATTTGGTTACAATTTGCAAAAACTATTGATTTTAACACGTTGTTTTGGTATAATTAATGATAACTCATACTGTGTATTCAGTGAGAAATTCTGATGTTGCATCTGTGCAGCTGTTGAACAAAGGATATTATATGGAAAATAATAACTCAGTAAATTTTGCAGATTACGAATTTATACCGAAGCTTTTAACTCAGATCGAAAAAGTCATTATAGGCAAGCATGACGTAGTGAAAATGCTCGTTGCCGCCTTGCTTTCCGGCGGTCATGTGCTGATAGAGGACGTGCCGGGTACGGGAAAAACAACGCTCGCAATGACACTCGCTAAAGCGACCTCGCTTTCGTGCAGACGTGTTCAGTTCACCCCCGATGTCATGGCGTCCGATATAACAGGCTTTACTATGTACAATAAGGAAAGCGAACGCTTTGAATACCGCAACGGACTTGTTATGAGCAATATTTTTATTGCCGATGAAATAAACAGAACCTCCCCGAAAACCCAGTCGGCTCTGCTTGAAGCAATGGAAGAGAAGAAGGTAACGGTAGACGGTGTCGCACATAAGCTCCCCGATCCGTTTATGGTAATTGCGACAGAGAATGAATTCGGTTATGTCGGAACATATCCTCTGCCGGAGGCTCAGCTTGACCGTTTTCTTATAAAGCTCTCCGTAGGCTATCCCACGGCTGAGGACGAGGCTATGATTCTTTACAGAAGAAAAAACGGCGACCCTATCGAAACCGTTGAGCCTGTATGCAGTGCCGATGATATTACACGTTGCATTTCTGCCGTAAGAAATACGCATATAGATGCGGCTATATATAAGTACATTGTTGATATAGTTTCCGCTACGAGAAACCATCCGTTTGTGGCACTCGGCGCAAGCCCCCGTGCGTCTATCGCTCTTATGAGAGCGTCGCAGAGTATCGCTTTTATGGACGGCCGTAATTATGTTACCCCCGAGGACGTAGCGCTTATGGTAAATTATGTCCTTCCGCACAGAATACATCTCACTCAGGAGGCAAAGGTCAAGTGTGTAAGCGTTGGACTTGTTATTTCCGAAATAATGAAAGCAGTAAGACCGCCCTTTAAAAGCAACGAATAAGGCGAAAGGTCGGTTTGTATGGCTAAATACAGATTTTATTATATATTGTTCGCCGTTGTCAGCACCGTGCTTATGTTTTCGTACAAGAGCAAGCTGACTTCGGTGCTTTTCCTTATTGCGATTGCAATTCCCGTAATTTCATTCGTTCTTCTTGTTTTTTCAAGGCTTCTTGTCAAAATCAGAATCGAATACCGCTCGCTCACAGCGGAAAAGTTTGAAAATACCGATATTTCGGTAACGGTTACCAACCGTTTTATCATACCGTTGTCGCCTGCGGAGCTTATAGGCTGTTTCCCGTACAGAAACAGCGAAAAGTTTGAATATCACAAGCTGATGATAAGCGTACCGCCTTTTTCTTCCGTTACGGTTAATTTCAATTCACCGATAAGGTTCAGAGGCGTTTATAAGTCGGGCATTGAAAAATTGGTGATATACGACCTTTTCAAGCTATTTCGTATGAACAAAACGATGGAATGCTACGAGGATTTTGTCGTACTGCCCAGAAAGCTTGTTATCGACCCCATAATCGACACCGGCGACGGCGACAGTGAAACGCTTTCGCAGAATAATTTTTCGCTTGATAAGAATGCTTTCGCAAGTATAAGGGAATACAGGGCAGAGGATTCCATCAAAAACGTTCACTGGACAATGTCCGCAAAGCACGACAAGCTGATGGTAAAGCAGATGGAACGCAGTATAGGCGGAAGCTGTGTGATTATTCCCGACCTTAATGAATATTTCCCGTTTGACGAGGATAATTACGAAGCTACAGACAGCATAATAGAGGTAATGCTTGCACTTGACCTGTCGCTTATCTCTATGAAACAGCGTTGCCTCAATGCGTGGTATTCTCCTGCGGACAAGCAGTGCGAGCAGTTTTCTGTCAAGAATGAAGAAGACAATATGCTTCTGTTTGATATAATCAGCAGACTTCCTCGTCAGACGGATACCTTCCTTCCCGAAACCGTTGCGAGAAGCTGTATGGAAGCCTCAGGCGATATATCTGCCGTTTACTTTGTCACCTCACAGTTAAGACGTGATTTTATCGGCAAAATGACCGATATTGAGCTGTTCCGCAACAAGAGAGTAAAAATCCTGCTGGTCAGCGGAGCTATCGAAACCGATGAGCAGGCAGAGCTTGCTAATGCCGTTGCGGTGACGCAGGGCTTTGAACTTTGGAAGATAGATAAGGATAATATCGTTCAGTCGCTCAATGCGGCGATAGAGCTGCATAAAAAGCAATGACAACACATCCGGAATCTTAAAAATCATAACGGAGAATAGATTTGAAACGTAATAACAGTAAAAAGGACAGCTCCGCTAAACAGCAGATGATCGTTCTTGTCGGAAATACTTACCGCAGGAACGTGAATCCGATACCTGTCATAGCAGTCAAGCTGGTTCTTGCCTATATGCTCACTGTCGGCACTGTAATGAGCTTTATCAATATATACGACATACCGTTTGAATTCGGCTCTGCCATAGCGCAGGTGCTTCTTTTCGTGACGGCTTTTATGCCTGTATTCATATTCATAAAAAAACGCTACGCTTTGCCTGCGTTTGCGGTCGGTGCCGCCATAGTGTACTTTTTCTTTCACAAATCAATAAACGAATCGCTTATTTTATTCAAGGATTACATTTTTATTCAGCTTGACAGCAGGTTGCTTTCCACGTTGCAGTATGTTCCCGTCAATTCCCATGCGTTCCTTACAAGAACGCAGGATTTTGTCAGCGGAATGAATACAGCTATGCTTATTCTGACCTGTATAATCAGCTTTATATGCGTGCTGTGCTGTTATAAAAAATTCCACCCTATAGCTGTAATAGTTACATGGAGCGTGATGTTCATACCTTCGTTTCTGTCGGAGGACGCAGATTATTCCGTGTACATTCTGCTTGCAGTGACCGCATTTTTCGGACTTCTTGCGATAAACTCGGCAAACGGTTTCTATTCGCAGGTGCCTGTGAATAATGCGAACGGTGCAAAAAATAAACCCTCCAACGATGAAAAGGCGTTCAGAAAAAATCTGCGTAAGAAAAATCCGCTACAGACGGCAAAATCCGAGCTTTCACGCTACAGCAGAAACTGCCTTTGCGGCATACTTGCGGCTGTTATCACGTTCGGTGCGACCTTCGGCTCGCAAAAGCTCTTTCCCGATATGAGCTATATCAACACAGACAATATCATAAACTCGACCGTAAAATTCTTTACGGATATAGGAGAATATTTCAGCCTTGCGTTTTCGGGCAATGCAGGTGGGCTTTTCAGCGGCTATTTTTCATCGGACAACTTCCTCATCAACAACAATATAGAACTTAATGCGCCGCCGCAGTCGGCAAATGAACCCGTGCTTAAGGTAAGATCGACCTACGAAACAGGTATGTATCTTGTCGGTGACATCGGTGTTGATTTCACAGGCAAAAGCTGGGTAAGCATCAGGAAAAAGGTCGGAAAGGACGAGCTGTACAGCGGAGAATATAACATCAGCGACAGCTTTTCTCCCGAAAAGATAGCACAGGTTGAGCAGTATATGAGATTATTCGGCGGTCTGACGCAGAAGACGCTTACGTCTGCGGATTATTCTTATATCTACGATCACTCGGAATCATCGGGCTATGCGGGAATACGTCTTGCTATGGGGGAAAGCGACTTCAGTGATCGTTTCAATCCGTACTATATGTATTCCTCACAGAGTGTAAGCATTGAATACCTCAAGAACACAAGCATTGTATTCAAGCCGTTTCTTCCCGATAACAACGCCTATATGAAAAATGAGAATTTCAATTACTACGGCGATACGATAATAAGAATAGCTGACAGAAAAAACTGGATGAAGAGCTTTGAAACAAATGTTCTTATTCCGACTAATATAGGAACATTTGTGTTTGCTGACGATGCTATGACCGACAGCGATAAGGCGTCATTGCTTTATTCTCTCGGATTCGGCAGTTACTCGGACGCAATTACATATATCGAAGATAAGAAAGAATATGACCGTTACGTCAGAAACACCTACACCACAGTTCCCGAAAACGAAAAGGAGAACATAAGAAGATTCCTTGACGAATTTGAAGGCAAAGACGGCGATAACGCAGGTACCGTTGATAACGAACTGCTGTATGTATACGGAATGTGCGAGTATCTGCGTTCACATTACGCCTATTCGCTTACAGCCGATAATACCTCTGACAAAAGCAATACTATGCTCGGAAACTTCCTTTTCGGCACAAAGCAGGGACACTGCGCCCTCTATGCCAGTGCAATGACGCTCGCACTGCGTGAAAAAGGTATACCTGCCCGTTATATAACAGGCTTCACAACAGGCAAACTCGAGCTTAACGAAAGTACGGGAATGTATGAAAAAACCATACACGAAAATTCACTTCATGCGTGGGTCGAAGTATACACGGAGGATTTCGGCTGGCTGCCGTTCGATCCGACAGGCTACGGCGGAAACAGCATCACAGGCGATTATATAGATCCCTCTCAGACGGATGCACCTGTAACTACAGCACCGCCTCAGACTACCTCAACAACGGTAACTACGACCGTGTCCCCGTCGCAGACAACAGCTACGACACCGCCCGTTACATCCGCTCCTTCTGACAATTCTTCGGATAATTCGGGTAACAATCCGGGCAGTGACGCACCGGTTAAAACCGACTATTCACTTCTTATAAAGATAGCTTTCGCCGTACTCGGCGTAATTGCGCTTACCGCACTGATATTTGCGTTTATCAAATCGGTAAAGCGTAAAAACGAAAACCGTATGAAGAGCTTCAGAAAGTCAAAAAATACGGTTTCCGCCGTAAAGGATATGTACGGCTTTATTATGAAGCTGTTCGGTACTACCGACCTTGTTCCGAGCGACAATGAGCTTCCGCTTGAATTCGCCGTCCGTGCCGATGAGAAGCTGAAAACGCTCGGAACGGATACAAGCCTTGTAAGAATTATGAACATAATCGAAAAGGCAGAGTTTTCAAACGAGGAAATATCCGAGCAGGAGCGTGCCGAGGTTTACTTGTATACAAAACAGCTTTATGCGCTTGTGCTACAGAACTCAGGACGCATAAAAAGAATGTGGATTAAAGTCACTTTTTGACAATTAATTCAATATAATTGTTGTAAATTCCGTGATAATCTGTTATAATTATATCAGAAGTAAGCAAAAGCTGCAAAGCGGAAAGGAAATATAATATGAGACTTATAACAAGATCTGATTTTGACGGTCTTGCCTGCGGTGCATTACTGCTTGCGGCAAAGGTCGTTGACAGCTGGATGTTCGCTCATCCGAAGGATATTCAGGACGGGCTTGTTCCCGTAACGGAAAATGACGTTCTCGCAAATGTACCCTTTGCCCCCGGTTGCGGACTTTGGTTTGACCACCATTCAAGCGAGGAAGAACGTCTGAAAATAAAAGGGCATTACAAGGGCGAAAGCAGGATTTCTCCCAGTGCCGCCAGAATCATATATGAATATTACGGCGGCAAGGAGCGTTTCCCGAATTTTGACGATCTGATGCTTGCTGTAGATAAGGTCGACAGCGGACATCTGACCGCAGAAGAAATACTGAACCCTACAGGCTGGATACTTATCGGCTTCCTTATGGACCCACGCACAGGTCTCGGACGTTTCAGAAACTTCAGGATAAGCAACTATCAGCTTATGGAAAAATTGCTTGTCTGCTGTGCGACAATGTCTACAGAAGAAATTCTCAATATGCCCGATATACAGGAAAGAATCAAGCTGTATAACGAACAGACCGAGCTGTTCAAGCAGATGATAGCCGAGCATTCAAGAGTTGAGGGCGATGTTATCATATCCGATATGCGTAATGTCGATCCTATCTATACCGGAAACAGATTTATGATATACAGCCTTTATCCGCATCAGAACATATCCGCATGGATAGTAAACGGAAAGGGCGGAAAAGGATGCTCCGTAGCGGTCGGTTATTCTATACTTAACCGCACGAGCAACGTTGACGTAGGCTCACTTATGCTTAAGTACGGCGGCGGCGGTCACAGAGCGGTCGGCACCTGTCAGTTCAAGGACGAGGAAATCGAAGAAAAGCTCCCGATGCTGCTTGATGAGCTTGTAAATTACGACAAGTATTATTCTGCAACTCCCGTGTAAAGCACGGCTTTAAATAACGAAAGGTACATATATGACGGTACAGGAATATGCGGTTAAGCTCCGCAGTAACATTTCAAAAATCATAAAGGGCAAGGATGATAAGATAGACCTTGTCATAATGGCTCTTTTAAGCGGCGGTCATGTTCTGCTTGACGATGTTCCGGGAACGGGCAAGACGGTTCTCGCAAAGGCACTCGCAAGAAGCATTGACGCAGGCTTTTCAAGAATACAGTTTACCCCCGACCTGTTACCGTCCGATATTACCGGTATCCACTTTTTCAATATGAAAGAGCAGGAGTTCATGTTCCGTGCAGGTCCCGTGTTCACGAATATTCTTCTTGCCGATGAAATAAACCGTGCTACACCAAGAACGCAGTCGGCTCTGCTTCAGTGTATGGAAGAAAAGCAGGTGACGATAGACGGAGAGCTTTTTCTTATCGACAAGCCGTTCATCGTACTTGCAACGCAGAATCCCGTAGAAACGGCAGGAACTTATCCGCTTCCCGAGGCACAGCTTGACCGTTTTATGATAAAGCTGTCTGTAGGTTATTCCGACAGGGAATCGGAAATGCAGATACTCGATAACTCAAGAGCGGTTCACCCTGTAGAAAATCTTACTGCCGTAACCGATAAGACAGAGCTTCTTGAAATGATGAACAGAGTAGAGAATATCAAGGTGAACGAGGCTGTAAGAGGATACATTGCCGATATAGGAAATGCCAGCCGTCATAACAGCGAGATTAAGCTCGGCCTTAGTACACGAGGACTTATTGCGCTGAAAAATATGTCGCAGGCAAGGGCGGCACTGCGTGGCAGGGAATTTGTAACCCCCGATGACGTAAAGGCAGTCGCACCGTATGTCTGCGTACACAGACTTATCTGCAGAAGTACGGTTATGCGTGACCCCGACAGTGCAAAACGTGAGATTCTTGACAAAATGATAAAGGAGCTTCCCGTTCCTACGGAGCAGATTTAAATGGAGCTTGTAGCGATTATTCTTGTGATTGCGGCGGTAGCAGCCGCAGAAGTGCTTATTTTCGGAAAGTACGCACTGAAAGGAATATATTACAGTGCGTCGGTAAACAAGGCCGAGGTCTACGAGGGCGAAACCCTCGAGCTGACTGAGGTCGTTGAGAACCGACGCTTTGTTGCTTTGCCGTGGATAAAGACGGAGCTTTCCGCTTCTCGCTGGCTTGCGTTCAGCAGGAAGGATTCCGCCGCACAGACAAGCGGCGGCGACAATACCTTTATTCCGGGCGTTTTTTCGCTGAAGCCCCGAAGTAAATGTACAAGAGTCAGAAAAATAAAATGTATGAAACGTGGCGTATTCTCCTTTGACGATACGGTTGTGACCGCTACAGATATGCTGGGTCTTGTAAGAGTTTCAAGAGGCTTCAAGGTCGGGATAAGCATTACCGTCCTGCCTGTCGGCGCAGACGGAGAAAATGCGGTGCTGTCATTCAACGAGCCTGTCGGTGAAATTCTTGTCAGACGTTTCATAAACGAGGATCCGTTTATGATTGCAGGCTCAAGGGAATATACGGGCAGAGAACCGCTCAACCGCATAAACTGGAAGTATACCGCCGTTACCGGTAAGCTGATGGCTATGAACAACGAGTTCACCACCTCACGAAACACCCTTATACTTATGAATATGCAGAGAAAGGGAGTAGTGCCGGTAACGTCCGCAGATATAAGAGATACCGAAGCGTTTATAAAGCTGTCCGTCAGGCTGATGTGGGAAAGCATTGACAGCGGCTGCGGTTTTGCTTTCGCAACGAACGGCGGTAACGCAAACGGTACAGCCACCGGCTTTGTAAAGACAGCCGAACAGTGCGAGGGCGTACTCAGAATGCTCGCACAGCTTTCCGACAGCTGCAGCTTTGATTTCGGCTCGTTTTTGAATGCACTGAATTACGGCAGCTTCACAGATGTGATTATTCTGACACCTTATATTGACGATGAAATGGCATTGTTTGCAAAAGAGCTTGAAAGCCGTGACAAAGCGGCGGTTTTCTATACAACGGGCAACATTCCCGAAAATACAGATGCTCAGATATTGCACGCAAGAAAATTCTCATACACGTTTAATGCAGGCTATGCGGAGGTTACGCAATGAAAAAGGATTTTTTGATGAAATGCGTTGCCGCACTGGCTATGCTTCTTGTTCCACTGCCGCTGATGTTCGTTTTCGAGGTGACGGCTTTCAAAGGCTTTATGCTGTGGCATTATCCTATATATTATGCCATAGCCGCCATATCCGCCGCATCCGGCTATTTTCTGATGCGCCTCAGACGTTCACGGCACACTCCGAAAACGATTTTTCTTGTAAATACGCTTATGGCTCTTACGGCAACGGTGCTTGTCGTTCTAGTAGCCGTAGTTTCCTCGCAGATAAACAACGTACTTGGCGAATACGGCTTTAACGTATTCTATTTCTGCGTTGCTCTTATGCCGTCCGTTATTGTATGGTATCTTCTCGGAATGAGCCTTAAAAAGAACAGATTTGACGATATATTCACTCCGATATGGCTCGGAATATATCTTGTCGAAACGTTCATCTGCTATATTTTCTGCTGCGCAATGTCGGCGGATATGGAATATCTCGGTGCTTCGGAACACAGAATTTCGGTTCTTCTTGTGGTAATGGCGCTTCTTACGGTATTGCTTATCAACCAGTCGAATATACGCTCCGAGATCGGCAGACGCAGAAACACCAACCTTATAGTACCCAAAGGGCTAAGGCTTTACAACGCAAAGCTGATAGCGATAGTAGGTGCGGTGATACTTGCGGCGCTGATGCTCAAGGATTATGTAGCCGCAGGTCTTACCTGGCTTGTGAAAATGACCGTTAAGATAATAGATACGCTGCTCTTCAATATCCGTTTTCTGCAGACCGAGCAGCTGACCCCTGAGGACACACAGCTCCCCGATTCCGATATTCTTTCGGCTGATGGCGGAAGCCGTGATTTTCTGCTTTATATTCTTGTCATTGTCATTGTTGTACTTGTTATCGTGTTCAGAAAGAAAATACTGTCGCTGATGCGAAAGATAGCAGGACGCATCTTCGGAAAATATTCCGTTGATGACACTGTGCAGGAGGTTTATGACGATTACACGGACAGCTACGAGGAGCTTGATATAAGGCAGGAGAGGATAGTAAACGAAACGGATAAGGACTGCCTTAAGCGCTACCGTAAAGCTAAGGATAACAACGAAAAATTCAGGCTCGGCTACAGATTATACGCTATGTGGCTTTCAAAACGCAGTACGGAGGATATTTCCGCGAAAACAGTCGAACAGCACCGCATTATCTCCGAAAAGCTGTATCACGGCACAAACAATATCGGAGCATTTTCCGACAGCTACAGTAAAATACGGTACGATGACGAGCCTGCGACCGCTGATGACATTCTTCTTTCAGACAGTCTCATAAACGAGCTTTATAAATAGCACAATGTAAAATTTGTGTAAAGTCTATTGACATATGTAAATAAATGTGTTATCATTTCCACATGATAAAAGGGAGTAGTCGGGGGATCGGTCACAGAATGATCCCTGTACGGTGTCGTCAATACGATTTCAAACGCTTTAAGCCTCAGAGATCCGTGCCGTACTGAGTATACGCTTATGACAAGACTTTTGTCGCAATTTTTTTGCGGCAAAGGTCTGTTTTTTTATGCCTTTGCCCAAAACACGAAAGGAAAGGTTACGGTAATATGAATTATTATGACATGAACACACAGGAGGTTCTTTCACAGCTTGATGCAAGTATGAACGGACTTACAGGCGGCGAGGCTGAAAGCAGGCTTTCCCGTTACGGAAAAAACGAAATAACCGAGCAGAAGAAAAAGGGCGTTTTAAGAGTATTTGCGGAGCAGTTTGCGGATTTGCTTGTAATTATTCTGATAATCTCCGCTCTTGTTTCTGTTTTCACCGACAACATAGAAAGTGCAATTGTTATCATCTGCGTTATCACTATGAATGCGGTTCTTGGCACTGTCCAGCATTTCAAGGCGGAAAAATCGCTTGAGGCGCTCAAGTCAATGTCATCACCCACTGCAAAGGTAATGAGGGATAACAACATTCATATCGTCAATGCGTCCGATGTAACCGTAGGCGATATTGTACTTGTAGAGCAGGGCGACATTGTCTGTGCAGACGGCAGACTTGTTTCGTGTGCGTCCCTTCAGGTAAACGAAAGCTCGCTTACAGGCGAAAGCAACGGTATAGACAAGTTCACAGAGATGTTGACAGGCGAAAAGATACCTCTCGGCGACAGAAAGAATATGGTCTACACAGGCTCTCTTGTTACGGCAGGCAGAGGTATGTTTGTGGTAACGGCGGTCGGAATGGATACGGAGCTTGGCAAGATTGCAGGACTTATAAACAAGGCTGAGCGTAAAAAGACCCCGTTACAGCACAGCCTTGACAAGTTCTCAAAACAGCTTTCTGTAGCGATTCCCGTTCTCTGCCTTATAGTTATGATTCTCTATATCGTAAGAGGAACACCCGTTCTTGATTCGCTGATGTTCGCCGTAGCGCTTGCTGTAGCCGCAATACCCGAAGCGTTAAGCTCGATAGTTACTATCGCCCTCGCCATAGGTACACGAAAAATGGCAGAGCAGAACGCTGTAATAAAGGATCTCAAGGCGGTCGAAGGTCTTGGCTGTGTGTCGGTTATATGCAGTGACAAAACAGGAACGCTCACCCAGAATAAAATGACCGTAAGACAGGTCTATTTAAACGGCAAAGAGCAAAACGCCGATGCTTCTGCCTGCAATGCGGATTCTGCGCTTCTCGAAAGAGCAATGGCTCTGTGCAACGATGCCGCCTATTCCGACGGCAACGCAATAGGCGACCCTACCGAAACCGCACTGTCGGATTACATCGGTGTTCCGGTTTATGAAAAGATTCGCTCCGATTATCCGAGAGTTTCCGAAATACCGTTTGACAGCGAAAGAAAGCTGATGAGTACCTGCCATATAGTTGACGGCAAGCGTACAATGTTCACAAAGGGCGCAACAGATAACCTGCTTTCACGTCTGGTTTCCATCTGCGATAACGGCACGGTCAGAAGCATAACGGACGATGATAAAAGTAAAATCGCACTTGCAAACGAGCATTTTTCCGGACAGGGAATGCGTGTGCTTGCATTCGCCTATAAGCTCTCCGAAAACGAAGCGGCAGACACTGAGGATAACTATATCTTCATAGGTCTTGCGGCAATGACCGATCCGCCCCGCCCCGAAAGCAAGGCGGCAGTCGCTGATTGCATAAGAGCAGGAATTAAGCCTGTAATGATAACGGGCGACCACAAGGTAACGGCAAGTGCGATAGCAAGAGAGATCGGCATTATGCGTGACGGCGATATAAGCCTTGACGGAGTTCAGCTTGACGAAATGACCGACGAGGAGCTTGACAGCGTTATCGAAAAGGTTTCCGTTTATGCCCGTGTATCTCCCGACAATAAGATAAGGATAGTTGAACGCTGGCAGAACAAGGGTAAGGTAGTAGCTATGACGGGCGACGGTGTAAACGATGCTCCCGCACTGAAAAAGGCGGACGTAGGTGTTGCTATGGGTATCACAGGTACGCAGGTATCAAAGGATGCCGCTTCGATGATACTTACCGATGATAATTTTGCTACTATCATCAAATCTGTAGCAAACGGCAGAGCAATTTACGCAAATATCAAGAATGCCGTTAAATTCCTGCTGTCAGGCAACCTTGCGGCAATAATCGCAGTATTATGTACCGCTATACCCGGACTTCCGACACCATTCACGGCTGTTCAGCTCCTGTTTATAAATCTTCTTACCGACTCACTGCCTGCAATAGCCATAAGTATGGAAAAAGCAGATAAATCGCTCCTTTCGCAAAAGCCAAGAAATACAGGCGAATCCTTCCTCACAAAAGCAATGTCGCTCGGCATAGTGACAGGAGGAGTGCTTATCGCCGCCGCAGTAATGACCGCCTACTTTATCGGAAGTGCAGTTTCAGCCGAGCTTGGCTGTGCAATGGCTTTCAGCACACTGTGTATATCAAGGCTGTTTCACGGCTTCAACTGCCGCAGTGATAAATCAATATTCAAAGTCGGCTTAACGTCAAACAGATTCTCACTGCTTGCTTTTCTTGCAGGAATAATATTCCTTGTTTTAGCGGTATTCGTTCCCGGTGTAAGCGGCTTGTTCTCGGCACAGCTTATGAATATCGGATATTTCGGTATCTCGCTTGCAATAGGCTTTGTACCTACGCTGATAATACAGCTTGTAAGGATAATCAGAGAAGCACGCAGAAAATAATCTGCGACCGACATAAATCAAAAGCAGTTCTGAATGAAAAAAAGGTTTACATTTCATTCGGTATATGGTACAATAAAACTGCGGTAATACCGTAATTTTTGTTTGGATGGTAAATAGTATGAGCATTGAAAAGAAACTCTGGGGCAATCATAACGGAAAGGATTGCTACTTATTCACGCTTGAAAACGGCAATATGACAGCCGAGATTACAAACTACGCAGGCTCGCTTGTAAAGCTGATTGTACCCGATAAGGACGGTAACAGGGACGATATACTCTTAGGCTATGATACGCTTGACGGTTACACAGCAGGAACAAGCAGTCAGGGCGCTTTAGTCGGAAGATATGCAAACCGTATCGGCGGCGCTAAGTTCACCCTTAACGGCAAGGAATATACTCTTGCCAAAAACGACAACGGCAACACGCTTCACGGCGGTAATGTCGGCTTCAATAAGAAGGTATGGGACGTCAAGGATTACGGCGAAAACGGCAATCCCTATGTAGTGTTCTCCTACACGAGCGTTGACGGCGAGGAGGGCTTCCCCGGAACGCTGACGCTTGATGTTAAGTATACTCTGACAGCCGATTCGATTGAGATATGCTATAATGCGGTAAGCGACAAGGATACGGTGATGAATTTCACAAACCATTCGTATTTCAATCTGAACGGAACCGACGCAGGAAATATAAGGGATCATATCGCTCAGATATTTGCCGATAAATACACCCCCGTAAGCCCTGTGCTTATCCCGACAGGAGAAATAGCAAGCGTAAAGGGCACTCCGTTTGACTTTACCGCACCTAAGAGAATAGGCGAGGATATGGATAACGGCAAGCTCCCCGGCGGATATGACCATAACTATGTTTTAGGCGAAACAAAGGAAATGAGAAAAGCCGCAGAGATATATTCCGATAAGACAGGCAGAGTAATGACCACCTACACCGATATGCCCGCTATACAGTTCTATATAAGCGGCGGTCTTGGCGGCGAAACAGGCAAGGGCGGCAAGGAAATGTTCAAGAATCAGGGCTTCTGCCTTGAAAGCCAGTTCTGCCCCGACTCGCCAAACAAGCCTCAGTTCAAGCCCACTTGCGTTTATAAGGCAGGGGAGCAGTACAACTTTACTACCATATATAAGTTCTCTGTAAAATAAGAATATCAGTATGACCGCTGTGCGTAATGCACGGCGGTTTGCTATATACCGCTATACAGCCTATTAAATCTGTTTATCGGCACAAAAAAATCCTATATTTATTGAAATCGAGCCGTTCTTTGTGATATTATCAGCGTAGTACATAAAAGCATAAGCGAGGATACACAATGAATATAAGAAAGGCAAAAGCCATCGACATTGACGCTATAGAAAAGATATACGATGATATTCATACCGCAGAGGAAAAAGGAGAGCAGACTACAGGCTGGATAAGAGGAGTTTATCCCGTCCGTGCGACCGCCGAGGCAGGACTTCGGCGTGGCGACCTTTATGTAATGGAGGACGGAGGACGGCTGCTCGGCTCGGCGATGATAAATTATATTCAGGTAGATGTGTACAAGGACGGCAAGTGGGAATATGAAGCGGCTGACGATGAGGTCTGCGTACTGCACACGCTTGTAATATCGCCTTGTGCAAAGGGTAGAGGATGTGGCAAGGCATTTTTGAAATTCTATGAGGATTATGCCTTACAGCACGGCTGTCACGAACTCAGAATTGACACCAACGAGAGAAACACAGTAGCAAGAGCAATGTATAAAAAGCACGGATATAAGGAGATAGGCATCGTACCGACCGTGTTCAACGGGATACCGAATGTTATGCTTGTGATGCTCGAAAAGAGAATATAAATGCAAAAATACCGCAATCCCATCCGGAATTGCGGTATTATATTACTGCCCGAAATGTGTTGTTTCCTTCGGCTCAAGTGCAAGTTCTTCCTCCTTGCACGGTCTGACGATCAGCTTAGATATACAATTATCGTGAACCTCGATAACCTTGAAAATTATATCCTTATAGCGAACCTTCGGGTGTTCGCCCTCTTCTTCTGGAATATATCCGAGCAGGTCGGTAACAAAGCCTGCGATAGTGTCGTATTCGTGGTCTTCTTCAAGCTCATAGCCGAAAAGTTCGAGTACATCTTCGGGATCGGCCTCACCGCTGACCTCGTATGCACCGTTCGAGCGGGGGATTATCATATCCTTTTCCTCGTCATACTCGTCCTCTATGTTGCCCATTATCGACTCGATTATATCCTCAAGCGTGATGATACCTGCCGTACCGCCGTATTCATCAATCACAATGCCCATACCCGACTTGAGATTAGTCAGGAACTTGAACACGTCCGAACAACTGCACGATTCGGGAACATATACCGCCTCACGCAGAAAGTCCTCTATTTTCAGCTTATCTTTGTTTTCGTTTCCGACAAGGCAGAGAAGATCCTTTACTATGATTATTCCGACTATAGCATCAATGCTTTCCTTATATACAGGTATTCTTGAAAAGCCCTTTTCAAGTGCGAGATAGACTATATCATCAAGAGATGAATTTACATCTACTCCGACAATGTTTTTTCTGTGCGTCATTACATCCGATGCTACAAGGTCACCAAACTCAAACACATTGTTTATCATCTTTGCCGATTCGTCTTCAAGGTTGCCGTATTCGTTGCCTGCATCGACCATAGACATAATGTTGTCCTGCGTGGTTTCTTCCTTGTCGTAGTAGCTGTCGCCGAGTGCTTTTGATAACAGCTTATCAAGACCTTTGTTCAGTAAAATCAGCGGTGCAAGCAGTATCTTTACCACTCGCTTAGGTTTTCGGGGGTCTGCGTCCATTTTGTTTCCTTTCAAATATCAAAATATATTTTTCGGCAGAACTTCGTGTCCTGCCGATATCATTATATATCTTACCATATTTTATGACATAAATCAAGACTTTATATCAAGTCCGAAGAAACGCACCGCATTTTCATTGCAGATTTTAATAGCTTCTTCAGTCGGTATGCCCTTTATTTCAGCCAGCTTTTCCGCTGTTTTATGCGTCATAGAGCTGTCACAGCGACTTCCTCTGAATGGCACGGGTGCCATATATGGGCTGTCCGTTTCAAGCATTATTCTGTCACTTGGGATAATCTCGCACGAATGTACCGCCTTTTTAGCGTTCTTGAATGTCAATACGCCTGTAAAGCTGATATATGCGCCGAGCTTCAGCAGTTCCTTTGCTGTTTCCGGACTTCCCGAATAGCAATGCACCACAAATTTATCGGGAGTAGTGCGGTGCAGTATTTTCATCATATCTTCCGTAGCGTCACGGCAGTGGATAACGGCAGGAAGGGAAAGTTCGTTTGCAAGCTTTATCTGATTTTCAAATATCTCCTGCTGTCTTTCTGCATCATAGCCGTCATAGTGATAGTCAAGTCCTATCTCGCCTATAGCGACCGCCTTTTTATTCTTTGCAAGCGTTCTCAGTATATCAATGTAATTGTCGGGTGTGTCGGCTATGTTTTCGGGATGAATGCCTACCGCACAGAATACATTTTCGTAACGCTCGGTAAGCGACAGAGAAAACTCGCAGGTTGGAATATCCACGCTCATATTTATGATTGCCAGCACATTATCGGATAAAATGCGGTCGAGAACCTCATATCTGTCCTCGTCAAACCACCTGTCGTCATAGTGTGCGTGAGTATCTATAATTTTCATTACTTCAATATCTTTACGCTGTCACGGATGATCAGTTTGCCCGTTACAAGCGTTCTGCCCCTTGAATAATTTTTATCCCTTATCTTCTTGATTATCGTTTCGACAGCCTCATAAGACATTCTCTTGCTGTCAACATCTATCGTTGTGATACGGGGATTTGAAATAGTAGAGTAGATGTGGTTATCGTAGCCGACTATCGAAATGTCATCGGGTACTACATAGCCCTCGCTTCTGAGCTGATTGAGCAGGCAGTATGCCGCCTCGTCACAGTTGCAGACAAAAGCTGTCGGCTTCTGTGCAGGAAGGTCAAAGTGAGGATAGCTTGTGCCTTCGGGGCCTCTGTCGTCAATTACCCACTCACTGCGCAGTGGTATGCCTTTTTCAAGCAGAGCCTTGTAATATCCGAGGTATCTGTCCTGTATGCTTGATGTTGATGTTATAGTACCGAGGAAGCCTATGTTGCGGTGTCCTGCGTTTATAAGATAGTTTGTAAGCATATAAGAGCCGAAGAAGCTGTCTGAAAGAATGGTGTCGGTGCGGTTGTCACTGCTGTAGAAGTCAAGGAAAACCACCGGAATATCAAGGTCTAACAGCTCGCTTACATATTCATCGTCAAACTGTCCGAGTACGATTACGCCGTCAACCTTTTTGTCCGATACCGAATTCGGCATTGAACGGTTCGCCTGATCGCTTTCTGAAATTACATCGAGTATGCCGTAATAGTTCTGCTTTTGCAGAAGTTCCACGATATGACGGTACATTACCCAGTAGAACGCACTTGCGTCATTTATAAAGTGCTTTGCCACTACTATACTTATGTTGAACGTAAAGCCTTCCTTAGATGACTTTGACGTATAGCTGAAACGGTATCCCATTTCGTTTGCCTTCTGCTTTATCTTCTCACGAAGCTCCTCGCTGACGCCATCCTTGTCGCCCAGTGCCTTTGATACTGTAACGGTGCTTATATCCATAGCCTTTGCTATGTCGCTCATTGTAACGGATTTTTTCTTCATCAAATCTTACCTCTGTACTCGTCAATTTAGCTAATAACTTTATATCTGCCTTTATATAATAGTGTAACCTAAAACCGAGCTTTTGTAAAGTAACTTTTTGCACAAAAAACCACTGTATATACGCCTTCTGTTTATAAAATTAGCTAAAGTTATAATTGTAACGCTCCGTTTTCACTGATTTAAGCAGATTCAGGGTAAAAAACGTACACTTTTTAAGAAAATAATACGTTTTTATGAAAACCGTTATCACGATTTTTTTGAAGTAAAAACCTGTGCTTTGTAACAAATGATAAAATTACATATCGAATTTTGGTCAAATGTTACATTGAAAACGGTTTCACAATACTGTATAATTGTAATATAGCTTAATTGAGGGAGAGTATGCTGATGAGTGTTACTATCAAGGACGTTGCAAAGGCGGCCAACGTTTCCGTTGCAACCGTTTCAAGAGTTCTTAATAAAAAATCCAACGTTTCCGAAGAGGCGATACAGGCGGTAAACAGTGCTGTTCAGGCACTCGGATACAGCCCCAGCTTTCTTGGCAGAGATTTAAGAAAAAGCGAAACGAGAAGAATACTTGCCATCATAGCGTCAACAGAGCAGAGCTTCTACTCGGACGTTATAAGAGGTATGGAGGTAGCCGCATTCTCGCAGGGCTATGATGTTCTGATTGCTACCACCCACGACGATCCCAACCACGAAATGCACCTGCTCGGTATGCTTTTCTCAAGAGCCGTAGACGGTGCAGTGCTTTTAGGTCCTAAGCTGGACGCCGCAACCATCAATTCGCTCGGTGAAAAGCACAATATAGCAATGTGCCTTGAACGTCTTGACAACTGTAACGTCCTTACCGTCACAATAGATAACGTAAAGGCAGGCCGTGACGCAGTAAACTACCTTATCCGCAAGGGTCATAAAAAGATAGGACTTATCACAACTTTACAGAGAAGCCAGTCGAGCATTGACCGTGAGATAGGCTACAAGCTGGCGCTCAAGGATAACGGCATTCCCTATAACGAGGATTACGTTTATTTCGGCGGCTATGAAACAGAGCAGGGTATGAGAGGCTGTGAATACCTTATGAACCTGCCAAGCCCCCCGACAGCAATATTCTCGATTTCAGATATAATCGCAATCGGCGCAATGAACTATGCACTTTCAAAGGGCTACAGGATAGGCAAGGATCTTATCTTCATGGGCTTTGACAATATCCAGTATTCACATATGTTCGTACCGCACTTATCTACAGTTGAACAGCCGTGTTACGCACAGGGCAAGCTGGTAATCGAGAAGCTGATTGAAAATATGAAAGCGACAAATCCCGACCACAACCTTTATACATTACCGCACAGCCTTGTTCTGAGAGAATCTACAGGCGATTAATATAATAATTGATATAAAAAAGCATCACCCCGTTCACCTATGTGAACGGGGTTTTACATTACTGCTGTTCAGCATTATTCTTATTCTTCTGCTTTTTCTGCTTCTTTTCGTCAACCTGCACTCTATCCGGGTTGCAGTCCTCAAACTCAAACCAGAACGTACTGCCGACGCCGACCGTACTGTCCGCACCGAAATTTAACCTGTGCATTTCAAGCACACCCTTTACGATAGACAATCCAAGTCCGCTGCCTTTCTTTGCACGCTGATGCGTTTCGCCGTTCTTCTTGACACGATAGTATCTGTCCCAGATATATTTAAGATTTTCCGGATCGATGCCTATACCGCTGTCGCACACCTCAAGTCTTGCGGTTGTCGGTGTCTTGTGATACAGATTTACTCTTACAGTCTTGTCATCACCTGTATAGGTCAGAGCGTTGTTGATAAAGTTGTATACTACCTGATCTATCTTTGTAATATCCGCATTTATAAATATATCCGGCTCAGCATTCAGCACCACATTATAGTCCTTGATTTCGTTCAGCAGTGAGAAGCGTGGTACTATTTCACCGAGATGCTCTGAAAAGTTCACCTTCTCATATTTAAGCTCCGCAACGCCGCTCTGCAGCTTTGACAGATCGAGTATATCCGTTACAAGCGAGGTCAGCCTGTCTGTTTCATCAATTATGACCTGCAGATGTTTTTCACGCTTTTCGGGGTTATCACCCGAAAGATCTCTTATCATCTCCGCATAAGCCTTTATCATCGTAAGCGGAGTGCGCAGATCGTGCGAAATATTCGCCATAAGATCCTTACGCAGAGTATCCGCCTTTGCTATTTCCACAGATGCGGAACTTAGCGTATCGGTAAGCTCGTTTATCTCCGTAAAGCTGTTCTTCTTCACAGGCATATCAAACTGTCCCTGCGGCAGCTTCAGCGCCGCCTTTGATATGTTGATGATAGGCTTTGAAATGCTGTTTGAGAAAATGATTGACATTATGAATGCGACAATTATGATAATGCCTGCGGTAAGATTAAGCTGGCTGTGCAGAATTGCGGTCGTTGTGCCGAGCGGCTCAAGATAATTGAATATATACAGCCTTACGATGCCGTTCGTTTTAAAGAACGTGCTTTCCGTACCGTCATCAAGCTGTGCTATCAGCACGATTGCCTTGCTGTCATTGTTCGTTCTCGGAATTGTAGCGGTGAAGAACGTATTTTCGCCGGAAATGATTTCTTTCATATCATTGGGCGAAAGGCTCGTGATAAGCGAGTACACCTCTTTGTTGCTCTTGTCAAGCGAGCTTGCCCTGAAGTAAGGACGGTTGCTGTCGGAGATTTCGATATAAATCTTCTGCTTGTCCGCAATATCCGAAACGATGGAGTTGAGGTTTTCGGGCTGCTGCGACCACGCATCCTTTATCTGCTTTGCGGCAGAAGCCGTTTCCTGTATCTTCATATATTCGTAGTAGCTCGAAAGCAGCACTACCTGAAAAAAGTACAGAAAAACTATAACTATTAGCGAGAACAGCACAAATGTCAGCCATGAACGGAAACGTATGCTGTTTAGTCTGTCTTTCATTGAAAAGTGCCTTCCTGTTCTGATGTGTACCGATATAATATTACAGCCGCCACTCAAGACGGCTGTAAAAAGTATTTATACCTGGAACTTGTATCCCATACCTCTTAACGTTACAATGAATTTTCTGTACGGGCCGAGATTGTTTCTCAGCATCTTGATATGAGTATCAATGGTTCTGTCGTCACCGAAGAAATCATATCCCCATACCTCTTCAAGCAGCTTGTTTCTTGTAAGCGCTATGTTCTTGTTCTTCACAAGATAGAACAGCAGGTCGTATTCCTTAGGCGTAAGGTTAGCCTTTTCGCCGTCTATGAATACATCTCTTGCCGTAAAATTGATTTCAAGACCTTCAAATTTTACTGTTTCTCCGACAGGCTCATTTCCTGATTTATTACGTTTGATTATCGCATTGATACGGGCAAGTACCTCTTTTGGCGAGAAGGGCTTTACCACATAATCGTCAACGCCCATCTCAAAGCCGAACAGCTTGTCATATTCCTCTGTTCTTGCCGAAAGCATAAGTATAGGAGTATTCTTGAATTTTCTTATTTCCTTGCAGGCTGAAAAGCCGTCAAGTCTTGGCATCATTACATCCATTATTATTATGTCGAAATCCTGTTCCTTCGCCATATCGACAGCCTGCATACCGTCTACCGCCTCATATACCGTATGACCCTCATATTCGGCATATTCCTTGATGACCTCACGGATTTTCTGTTCGTCATCCGCTACGAGAATTTTATACATAGTCTTTATTCCTTTCTTTTCGGCTATCCGTTTATCGTAAAAAAAATTCAGTTTAACAAAGTAAACTGAACGGAGATAAAATAATGCACAAATCAAATTATCAATGAAATGTTGGGAGAGGAAATTATGATTATTGAATTATTCAACCACCATAAAATCTGTCAGTTTTACCTGACGCTTATTATTATATCCGCCTTTTATGATGAAAATGTGTTTGAAGTCTAAAAAAACGATAAATCGCTTTTTCACTTTATTTACTTATTTTTTATCCGCTATGCCTCTCATGAATACTTTTGCGAGCTTTTCGCAGGTTTCGGGCGGAACTGCATATAACGGACTGTTAAGCGTTGAGCTGTCGCCCGTCGGAATAGAAATTTCAAGCCTTCCTATGCTGTCTTTTATGTTATAGCACATCTTACCGCCGATATATCCGATATACAGCTTTGCGCTGTACATTTCGAAATCGTCGGCTATCATTCCCGTATGCGTGTCGGGCGAAACCGAGAAAGACGAACCGATATTGATACTGTTATCCGAAACACCGACATTCAGCACGAACAGATTTCTGTCCGAGCATCTTACCATAGCCTTAAGTATGCTGAATACAGCTACATACAACAGCTTTTCGCTTATGTTGACAGGTATATCCTCATATATAGGCTTGTCGGTGCTGAGCCTGAAAACGATCGGTATACTGCTCATTTCCTTGTTGGCACGCTCTATTATTTTGTTCAGCTTTTCAAAGAAATATATGGCAGGCGCAGGGGGTGTCTTACGGTAAATGACCGTAGCAAGCTCCGACAGCACCTCTATATTACGCTGTATGCTGTTCAGTGCGTTATCCTCGTTACAGTTCTGTGTTGCTTTTGCGACATCGCTTCTTGCCTGTGAAAGCAGATAGCATATATCGGCATAGGTGTTTGTGCTTCCAAGCTGCATCAGCACATCGGTAAGAGTGTTGACACGCCACAGGATAAAACGCTCATCTCCGCCGCCAAAGGATGTACCTTGCGCAGAGTATTCCTTCCCGTCGATATTTACCTGTTCGGTAAGAATATCGCAGTTGATTCCTTTAGGGAAAACGATTGTTTCTCCGCAGGCGGCATTTTTCCATTTGATATTACCGAATTCGTCACTTAAAAAGAACGATGTTCCCGATGAGCCGTAAAGCGTTTCGAGAGATTCTGTTATTTTCTCCATAGCAATTGTGTCCTTTACGGAATTTTATTTGTTTTCGTTATCTTTTATCAGCTTCTGCTGTTTTCCTTTATCATCAACAACATACACCCTGTCAAGCTCAGACATAAGACCTCGTTTGAAGGAAGCTCTGTATTCGTTGCGAAGCTCAAGCTGTTCCTCCTTCTCCTCGGTTGTAAGCTCACGCTCCCTTGATTGACGGGCAAGATAATTTATCCTGTCTATTTTAGCTTTATCCATAATTAAATTTCCTTTATACAAGATTTTTTATTTTTGCAATTATTCTGTTCGGCTTTTTAAGTATAAACCATACTGCCGCCGCTATGAATGTGCCGGTAACAACTGCGGCGACTGCAAGAAACGGAAGGTACGCAAATACGGACAGCGAATATATAAACGAAGCCGCTAAAATCTGCCCTACGTTATGCATCACCGCCGAGAATATGCCGGCAGGGAATATTCCCCACGCTTCTTTTATAAAGAGATGCGTGACCGCCATTGCGGAAAACGACAGTGTACCGCCGCACAGAGAAAACAGCAAAGCCGTGATATTGCCCGATACAAGCGCCGACAACAGTATCCGTGCAATCAGTATCAGTGCGGTATCATATGCTTTCCATCGACCGCCGAGATACAGTGAGAAAAGAACAGGGAAGTACGCAAGACCTATTCTGAAGCCCGGTATTGCGACAACCGGCGGTATCATACCCTCGACAATATACAGCGTAAGCGACATTACCGCAAGAAGCGCAGAGAAAACTGTTTTTTTAACTGTCATAGCTGTATTCTCCCCGTCTTGCTTCAACACGGATAACCAGCTTATGAGGCATACATACTATAGGCTGGATTCCATCCGATACAGGCGCTGTCTTTACGCATATTTTGTCGGGGCAGTCTGCGTCCGAAACGCTTATAGCTCCGCCGCTGACCTTAATAACATTATAACCGCCGTCATCGGAATATACGGTAAACGTCTGCTCGCTTTCGCTGTCAAGCTCTACAGTTCTAATCAGCTTGCCGTTACTGTAAATACAGGCTGTGTGTCCTGCTGTTGTTCTGCCGACAAACAGAATGCCGAGCAATGAAAGAAAAACGATACATACGATTATAATAAGGCACACGACCTTGCGCTTGTCACCGATAAACCTGCTCATGATGCTTTGAAATCCGCAGATATGCCGTCCGAAACCGAAACGGTACCGTCATTTCTTGTGATGATATATTCCGCAATGTTGTATTTTTCGTAAAACTCAGCGGTTTTTTCTTCGCCCATCACGAAAAATGCGGTAGACAGCGCATCGCTTATAAGACCGCTTGCAGAATAGACAGTACAGCTTTTTATTCCGCTGTCGACAGGATAAGCCGTGGACGGATCTATTATGTGGATGTACTTTTTGCCGTTATGCTCGACATATCGGTTTGCGCCGTTTGAAGTGGCGATGTAGCCCTCGTCTACAGTGAGAGTGCCTACAAGCGTGTTCGTTTCATCGGCAGTGATTGATATTCTGCGGCTGTTGCCGTTATCCTTGCCTATAGTAAGGATGCTTCCGCCGAAATCCACCACTGCTGACGTAACTCCGGATTTTCTCAGATACGAGTCAAGCATATCCATAGCGTAGCCCTTTGCCGCCGCACCGAGATCGAGCGAGAAGCCGCCGTCGGTGAAGCGAACAGAAGTATTCTCATCATCAAATTCAATGTTGCGGTAACTGTGCTTTCCTGCTGATTTTTTCAGTTCATCACTGTCTGGCATAGGTGGGTTTTCCGTGCCGAAGCCCCACATATCCGAAATATCGCCGAGCGTTATATCAAAAGCACCGTCCGTAAGACGTGAAAGTTCTGTACAGCTTTTGAGCAGATTATATGTCGATGTGTCAACCGTCACTTTTCCTGAACCTGCGTTTTTGTTGATTTTTGAAATTTCGCTGTCCGCTTTTGTTCTTGAAAGGGTATCGTCAAGCTCGTTGAGCATTCCCACAGCGCCTGCGCAGACCTCCTCAGCCGATATGCCGTCGCCCGTTTCATATATCGCAAACGATACGAAAGTGTCGAACGTAAAGCTGTCGTGCCTGTAAGGCTCGGCCTTGCCGCAGCCGCCAAGGCAAGCGGGCAGGGATACCGCAAAAAGCAGTGTCGGAATCAAAGATGTTTTTTTCATACCTTCTCCATTCGTTTTGTACATACTATTATATACCAAAAAGGTTCGGATTTCAACTGATTTTCTTTAATTTATATTGTATTATTGTCCGAATGTGCGTCTGCAACAAAAAAGTTGCATTTCAGACGGGTTTGTGATATAATCATTTAGTATGGAATTTTGTTTTTTGTTTTGGCTGTAAGCACGGCTCAGAACGTATGTTTACGGAGGCTGTATGCGTATTATCGGAATAGACCCCGGCTATGCGATTGTCGGTTTCGGTGTCGTTGATTATATCGGCGGAAAATTCAGCGTCAAGGATTTCGGCGCAATAACGACCGATAAGGATACGCCGTTTCCTAAGCGCCTTTGTGAAATATATGAAGATTACTGTCAGATACTGGATAACTGGAAGCCTGATGCGCTTTCAATAGAACGTCTTTATTTCACGAACAATCAGAAAACAGGAATAGATGTCGCACAGGCAAGAGGCATTATAATAATGGCGGCGGCACAGCGTGGCATCGAAATAAACGAGTACACACCCTTACAGGTAAAGCAGGCTGTCGTAGGCTACGGTCAGGCGGTAAAAAAGCAGGTGCAGGAGATGACGAAAAACATTCTCAAGCTCCCCTTTGTACCAAAGCCCGATGATACTGCGGACGCACTCGCAATGACGATATGCCACGCCCAGACAAGCGGCTCATTGCTCAGAAACATAAAGGCATCAAATATATAAGAAAAGAGTTTTGATTTATGATATACAGTGTTAACGGAACGGTAGACCTTATCGAGCCTAACCTTGCGGTCATCGACTGCGGCGGTGTGGGTTATGCCTGCCGCACCACAGCGAATACGTTGTCACAGCTTAAAATCGGTGAAAAGGCAAAACTGCTGACCTATCTTTCCGTAAGGGAGGATGCGGTCGAGTTGTTCGGCTTTTATGATGCCGCAGAGCTTAACTGCTTCAGGATGCTGATTTCCGTTTCCGGTGTCGGACCTAAAGCGGCACTGTCGATATTATCGGGAATGACACCGCAGGCATTCGCACTTTGCGTTGCGTCCGGTGACGGCAAGACGCTTACAAACGCACCCGGCATCGGCAGAAAAACCGCAGAACGCATCGTACTTGAACTTAAGGATAAGGTATCGAAGCAGGACGTAGCCGCAGGTGTAAAGGGCAGTGCAGTGCCAATAGTCGCCGCCCCGTCAAATACCTATGCCGAGGCAGTATCTGCACTTATGGTACTCGGCTATTCAAACGGCGAGGCAGCCTCCGCACTCAGCGGACTTGACCCGTCAGCACCCTCAGACGAGCTTATAAGAGCAGGACTTAAAAAGCTGGCTAAATTCTGATGCTCGTCACGCATTAACTTTGAAGGGAAAGCGTATAAATGATTGAGAGAAATGACCTTTCATATACAGCCGATGACGAAGGCGCAAGAATAGTTGAGCCTCAGTTTTCCGCAGAGGATACCGATGTTGAGTTTTCCCTGCGCCCAAGAAAGCTGAACGAGTACATCGGACAGGAAAAGGTAAAGGAAAATTTACAGGTATATATACAGGCGGCAAAGAAAAGAAACGAGAGCCTTGACCACGTTTTGCTGTACGGTCCTCCAGGACTTGGCAAGACAACGCTTGCAGGAATAATAGCAAACGAGATGGGCGTTAATTTCAAAGTCACCTCAGGCCCCGCAATCGAAAAGCCGGGCGAACTTGCGGCACTGCTTACAGGGCTTCAGGCGGGCGATGTGCTGTTTGTAGACGAGATACACCGCCTTTCAAGACAGGTAGAGGAGATACTCTATCCCGCTCTTGAGGACTGCGTGCTTGATATTATGATAGGAAAAGGACCTTCCGCCCAGTCGATAAGAGTTGACCTGAACAGATTTACGCTTATCGGCGCTACAACAAGAGCAGGACAGCTTACAGGGCCTCTGCGTGACAGGTTCGGAGTGATAATGCGTCTTGAAATGTACACCCCCGACGAGCTTTGCGATATTGTAATGCGTTCATCGGTGATACTTTCCATTCCCTGCGACAGAAGCGGCGCTATGGAGATAGCAAAGCGTTCAAGAGGAACTCCCCGTATCGCAAACCGCCTGCTTAAGCGTGTGCGTGACTTTGCGGAGGTTATGGGCAACGGAAAGATTACAAAGGAAATGGCAGACATTGCGCTTAACAGGCTTGAGATAGATAAGCTCGGTCTTGACAGTCTTGACAAGCGTTTCCTCACTATGATAATAAACGGCTATAACGGCGGTCCTGTCGGACTTGAAACGCTTGCGTCCGCACTCGGTGAAGAATCGGTTACGCTCGAGGATGTATGCGAGCCGTACCTTATGCAGCTGGGATTTATTTCACGAACACCCAGAGGCAGATGTGCGACCGAACTTGCGTATAAGCATCTCGGACTTGTGCGTGACGGTCAGCAAAGGCTTGATTGATTTATAAAGATAAATTGCAGACTGTCGAAAAACCTCTATTGTTATCAAATAATTGGGTTGAGGGGTGTAGCCCCCCAACAGGGACTAGGGGCGGTAGCCCCACACTCAGCCACGGCACGGATGCCGTGCGTGTATGCCCAAGGGCTTTGCAAGGACGCAAAGCCAACCAAGCATACACAGTCCTTCACCACGGGGAAGGGGTTTGGGGTTTCGGCAAGGATGCCGAGATAGAACGCCCAAAGGCTTTGCAGGACGCAAAGCCCACAAAGCGTTCTTATAGGGATAGAGAATTTGCTCTATTTTTTATAAAAGCAGACTTTTTCTCCAAAATGTGATTTATAAAAATAGATTGTTGTGTTTGAAAAAAAGAAGAAAGGTATTTTAAGCATCATGGGCAGATTATTCGGAACGGACGGTGCCAGAGGTATAGCCGTAACAGAGCTTACCTGCGAGCTTGCAATGAATATAGGCAGAGCCGCAGCCATCGTACTTACAAAGCAGAAAACACATAAAGGAAAAGCAAGAATACTGATAGGCAAGGACACAAGAATATCTTCGGATATTCTCGAATCTGCGCTTATCGCAGGCATAACCTCGGTAGGTGCTGACGTTGAACTTCTCGGAGTAGTACCCACCCCCGCAGTAGCCTATCTTGTAAGATATTACGGAGCGGATGCAGGCGTGATGATTTCAGCCTCGCACAACAGCGTCGAATATAACGGCATAAAGCTGTTCTCATCGACAGGCTTCAAGCTCCCCGATGACGTTGAAAACGAGATAGAGGCGCTGATACTCGACACTCCGGAAAAAATGACGCTTGTTGACGGCTCGGATGTCGGCAGAGTAAGAACTATGTACGGTGCCGTAAGCGAGTACAACGAGCATATCCAGTCGACCGTTGACGGAAAGTTTCAGGGACTTCTTGTTGCGATAGACTGTGCGAACGGCAGTGCAAGCGCAACCGCAGAGTCGCTTTTCTATAAGTTCGGAGCGGAATATGTGTACATCAACAATGAACCGGACGGCCTGAATATCAACGATAAATGCGGCTCCACACATATAGAACAGCTTGTAGAGCTTGTTAAAAAGCGTGGCTGTGACGTGGGCTTTGCGTTTGACGGCGATGCGGACAGATGCCTTGCTGTCGATGAAAAGGGCAACATAATAGACGGCGATAAGCTGATAGCTATCCTCTCACGTTATATGAAGGAAATCGGTACGCTGAAAAATAACACAGCTGTCGTCACCGTAATGAGCAATCTCGGCTTCCACCGCTTTATGAACGAAAACAAGATAGAAACAGTATGCACGAAGGTCGGCGACCGTTACGTTCTTGAAGAAATGCTGAACAACGGTTATAATATAGGCGGCGAACAGTCCGGACACATTATTTTCCTCGACCACGCAACCACAGGTGACGGACAGCTTACAGCGGCACAGACCCTTGAACTGCTGTCAAAATGCAAACGTCCGCTGTCACAGCTTGTAAAGGACATACCCGACTTCCCCCAGCTTCTTGTCAACGTAAAGATTACCGAGGACAAAAAGGGACTATGGGAAAAGATGCAGAAGATAACCGATATTATCGCACAGGCTGAACAGGCTATGGGCGAAAATGGCAGGATACTCGTCAGAGAAAGCGGAACAGAACCGCTTGTACGAGTTATGATAGAGGGCAAAGACGAAAAGGAAGTGCATCATTGGACACATCTCATCGCAGACACGATTAAAGAGTGCCTGTGCCGATGAAATGTAAAAGGAGTTTTTTATGGCAAAGATAGAAGCAGAGCTGTACGGCAATTTTGATATTATACTTATGGATCTTCACAACACAGTTATGAGAGGCAGCACCAGCGCATCTCTTGAAGAAAGCTCGGATATAGTAGCCGGCAGCACCCGATGCGCCATCCGTGCATACGAGCGTTACAGCTATCTCGGCAGCGGCAGAGTGAGCATGAATGTTACACTGTTCCAGACGGAAGGCAGAATATTCGTTTCGGTAACTTCAACGGGCGGAAGTCAGGCGGTATTCTTTAAAATAAACAGGATAGGCGAAAACTCGTTCCTCAATACGATACGACCGACAGTAGACAGTTACAGGATAAGGTGAACTAACTTGAGAAAATCACAGGATTGGCAGGACTACAGACTCATAGATGCGTCTGACGGTCAGCGACTTGAAAAATGGGGAGGAATAACGCTTGTGCGACCCGACCCGCAGATAATATGGAAAAACCCCGACCCCTCGCCGCTGTGGAGCAAGGCGGACGCAGTATATCACCGTTCATCAAGCGGCGGCGGAAACTGGGAATACAGAAAACAGCTCCCTGAAAGCTGGAACATAAGCTACAAGGGACTTACCTTTATGGTAAAGCCCACAGGCTTCAAGCATACGGGAATATTTCCCGAGCAGGCGGTCAACTGGGATTTATGTTCAGAGCTTATAAAGAACGCAGGCAGGGAGATAAACGTGCTTAATATGTTCGCCTATACCGGCGGCGCAACGCTCGCCTGTGCAAAGGCAGGCGCAAAGGTATGTCACCTTGACGCAGTAAAGGGTATGGTGGACTGGGGCAGGACAAACGCAAAGCTCAGCGGTCTTTCCGACAAGCCGATAAGGTGGATAGTAGACGATGCGGTGAAGTTTCTCGGCAGGGAGATAAGGCGAGGCAACCGCTATGACGGTATCATACTCGACCCCCCAAGCTACGGCAGAGGAACAAACGGCGAGATGTGGAAGCTTGAGGACAGCATATGCGACCTTATGAATATGTGCACCGAGGTGCTTTCCGATAACCCTCTGTTCATTGTACTCAACAGCTACACGACAGGTCTTTCCTCATCGGTAATGACTTACCTATTACAGATGACGGTAGGCAGAAAGTACAAGATAAGAGTAGATTCGCAGGAAATAGGACTTCCCGTTGAACAGACAGGGCTTGCAGTGCCTGCGGGAAACACCGCTGTAGTATATTTCGATTAAACGGCGGCAAAGGAGAACGGATTGAAAGATAACGAGATAATTAAAACCGAAGACCTTATATTCGATTATACCGTATTTGACGAAAACGGCGACGAAACAGGCAAGAACCGCATTCTTACCGACATAAACCTTTCGATAGAAAAGGGCAGTTTCGTAGCTGTGCTGGGTCATAACGGAAGCGGCAAGTCAACCCTTGCAAAGCACTTCAACGGCATTCTTCTTCCCACCTCGGGCAAGGTGCTTGTTGACGGTATAGATACGACAGACGAGAGCAGGATATATGATATACGTCAGACTGTCGGAATGGTTTTCCAGAATCCCGACAACCAGATAGTAGCGACTATAGTTGAAGAAGACGTTGCATTCGCACTCGAAAATCTCGGCGTACCTCCCGATGAAATACGCAAAAGGGTAGATGACGCACTGAAAACGGTCGATATGTACGAGTACCGCAACCACGCTCCGCATCAGCTTTCAGGCGGTCAGAAGCAGAGAGTTGCGATAGCAGGCATAATCGCAATGCGGCCACGATGTATAGTAATGGACGAGCCGACCGCAATGCTTGACCCGAAGGGCAGAAAAGAGATAATGGCGACCATAAAGACGCTCAACAAGGAGCACGGTATAACCGTTGTGCTGATAACTCATTATATGGAGGAGGCCGCAAAGGCAGACCGTGTTATAGTTATAGACAAGGGCAATATACTGCTTGACGATGTGCCAAAAAGGATATTCTCACAGGTGGAGCTGTTAAAGTCGGTCGGACTTGACGTTCCGCAGGCGACCGAGCTTATGTACGAGCTTAAAAAATGCGGACTTGACGTTCCCGATGATATAATAGATGAAGATGAATGCGCACAGGTGCTGTACGACATTCTCAAAAATAAGGAATAAAAAATGAATGTGATAGAACTTAAGGGGCTTACCTATAAATACAGCGTCGGCACTCCGTTTGAGTCGACCGCTGTGGATAATGTAGACCTTACCATAGAAAAAGGCGAATTCTGCGGAATAATCGGTCACACGGGAAGCGGAAAATCAACGCTTATCCAGCACCTGAACGGGCTTGTAAAGCCAACATCGGGTGAAGTGCTGATAGACGGTCAGAATATATGGAGCAAGGGTGTTGATATACGCTCGATAAGATTCAGGGTAGGACTTGTATTCCAGTATTCCGAGTATCAGCTGTTTGAAGAAACGGTGTACAAGGATATAGCGTACGGTCCCAAGAATATGGGCTGCGATGAAGCCGAGGTCGACCGCAGAGTGCGTGAGGCGGCAGAAAATATGGGTATCCGTGAGGAACTTCTTGAACGCTCGCCGTTTGACCTTTCGGGCGGACAGAAACGCCGTGTAGCACTTGCAGGTGTTATCGCAATGGATCCCGAGATACTTATCCTTGACGAGCCTGCGGCAGGACTTGACCCTATAGGCAGGGAAAAGGTACTCGGCAAGATAAGCGATTACCACAAGAAATACGGCAAGACGATACTTCTTGTTTCTCACTCTATGGAGGACATAGTAAAGTATGCGGATAAGGTGCTTGTTATGAACAAGGGCAAGCTGTTCTGCCACGAGGATACAGACAGCGTATTCGCAAGACAGGACGAAATTATAAAGATAGGTCTTGATGTTCCTCAGATCACAAAGATCATGATGAAGCTGAGAGATAAAGGTGTAGATTTAGGAAAAGATATATATACTGTTGAACGTGCCAAGGACAGAATAATGCAGTATATAGATAAAGGAACGATATGCTGAAGGATATTACAATAGGACAGTTTTTCCCGGGCAATTCAATAATCCACAGGCTCGACAGCCGCTTCAAGATAGTGCTTGATATAGCCTATGTCGTAATGCTGTTTATGGCGGGAAATTATTGCTCGCTTATATCGGCGGGACTGTTCATGCTGATTATTTATATGATGTCGGGAATCAGCTTCAAGCTGATTTTCAAGAGCCTTAAACCCATTATGCCGATAATACTTTTTACCTGTATACTGAATCTGTTCTTTATACACGGCGAGGGAGATCCGCTTGTAAAGCTGGGATTTATCACGATTTATGCTGAGGGCATAAATACATCGGTGTTTATGACGGTGAGGATAGTGTTCCTTATTGTCGGAATGTCGCTTCTCACCTATACGACCTCGCCCATAGCGCTGACAGACGCAATAGAGCGTCTGCTGTCGCCGCTCAAAAAACTGCGTTTCCCCGTTCACGAGCTTGCTATGATGATGACTATAGCACTGAGATTTATCCCTACTCTTATTGAAGAAACCGATAAGATAATGTCGGCTCAGAAGGCAAGAGGAGCAAACCTGGACACAGGCGGACTTGTAAAGAAAGCAAAGGCTCTGATACCCGTGCTGATACCGCTGTTCGTGTCTGCTTTCAAGCGTGCTAACGAGCTTGCTCTTGCTATGGAGTGCCGTTGCTACAGAGGCGGCGAGGGCAGGACACGCATGAAACAGCTTAAATTCGGAGCAAGGGATATTGTCGCAACGGTTGTAATGGCTGTAATGTTCACATTAATCATTCTTATGAACATTTATGTAGCCGTACCCGGAATTTAAGGTGAGCTATGCGTAATCTTAAAGTAACAATGGCATATAACGGCACTGCCTATCACGGCTACCAGCGCCAGAACAATGCAAACAGCATACAGCAGACAGTCGAGGAAGTGCTTTCAAAACTGCTCTGCGAGGATATTACGATAAACGGCTGTTCACGGACAGACACGGGTGTGCACGCAAGAGCGTTTGTGTTCAATGTAAAAACGAACTGCCCCATTCCCTGCGAGGGCTTTATAAAAGGCGGCAACGCACTTTTACCGCAGGATATAGCCTTTCTTTCCTGCGAAGATATGCCCGACAGCTTTCACGCAAGGTTTGACAGCAAGGGAAAGGAATACATATACAGGATTTACACAGGTGATGTGCGTGATGTTTTCTCGGCAGATACTGCGCTTCATTATCCTTATAAGCCCGATATTGAGAAAATGCGTAAAGCGGCTCGGCTTATAGTCGGCGAGCATGATTTTGCGTCCTTCTGCAAGGCAGAGGCTAAGGAACATCTGCTGACCACCGTCAGAACCGTCTATTCGATAGATGTTGAACAGACGGGCGATTTTGTCGAAATTAAAGTCTGCGGAAACGGCTTTCTTCACAATATGGTAAGAATTATAGTAGGAACTCTTATTTATATCAGCGAGGGAAAACGCACAGAGCAGGATATAATAAACGCACTTACAAAGCCCGACAGGGAGTTTGCGGGAAAGACCGTTTCCCCCTGCGGACTGTATCTCAACAAGGTATTTTACGAAAACGATGTTTAAATGAAAGTGGGGTAAATATGAAAGTACCCGAAAAGAATCCTCTTGAAACGGAGAAAAACAACGATATAAACGATGTTTCTCTTTACAGGAAAAAGAAGAAAAAAGCAAAGCGGATAAGAAACCTTATAATTTTGCTTGTTGTTATTCTGGCTCTTATTCCTGTATGGATATACCGTGATACGATATTTGAGCCTCTGCGTGGCATAGCGTCAAGAATATCCACCACTACGGCTCAGAGCGAGGGCTATCCCATTTCCCTCACCGGCAGGAACGATTATTCGTTCTGTCCGCTCGGTGACGGATTCTCACTGCTCAGCGACACATATCTTTATTCGTATAACGAGAACGGCGGACAGAATTTTGCCTTGCAGCACGGCTATGTTCACCCTATGACTGTTTCAAACTCAAAACGTGTGGTTATTTACGATAAGGGCGGTCACGATTTTTCTCTGTTCAACAAGACGAGCGAGATATTCAAGCAGAATATCCCCGATGAAGTCATAGTATCCGTTTTTCTCGGCAGCTCCGAGCATACAGCCGTTGTGACATCGGGCGGAAGATACTCGAACGTTATCTACGTTTATGACGGCGGCGGAAAATGGCAGTATACACAGCGTTTCATTGACGATAACGTTATGCAGGTCGCATTCTCCGATGACAACAGGTTCATCTACGTTACAAGAGTGACCTCGGATAACGGCGATATTGTCACAAAGCTCTCAAAATACGATATTACGGGTGACGGCACTGAGCTGTGGACGCAGACGATAAGCGACTGCGTGACGCTCTCGCTTTCGGTAAACGGCGGTACGCTGACCGTAACGGGCGACAGCGAAATACGCACCTATAACACCGACAGCGGCGAGCCTATCGGCAATTACAGCTATCAGGGAACGATAGAGAACTTTGACGCTCTCTCATCAAAAAAAGCTTTTGTGCTTGATAATTATACGGACGGAGGAAAGAAGCTGATACTTCTTGACGAAAAGTGCGAGGTGACCGCACAGGCAGAGGTGTCCTCCGATGTAAAGCGTATAAGAGTTGTCGATAACTCTGTCATTGTAATGACAGAATCGGATATAACGCAGTATGACTATTCGCTGGTGCCCGTGAAGAAAACCCTGCTCACAGACAGCTATTCGGATTTCATAAAGGTTGGCGGTTCAATACTTCTTATGGGGTATGACAGCCTTGATTGCATACAGCTTTAATTGCAGAAAGGAAGGAATATGGGAACTGAATTTTTCTGGTTTTATGATTTTATTCTTGCGGCTATACTTATATGTATGATGTTTATAGGAGCGAAAAAGGGCTTTGTCCGTATGGTGCTGAGCCTGTGTGCCTTCGCCGCTTCATTTGTGATAGCGCTTATGATAAGCAACGGCGTTTCGGGCTGGATATATGACAGCTTTATCAGCAAACCGCTTGAACAGACTATCTCGACCTCTATCAACGATGCGCTCGGCGACAACGTTGTTACACAGATAGGCAAGATAGATATGGAAAAGGCGAAAATAAACGGTAAGAGCATTGACAGCCTTGAGCTGAAAGCCGACAAGGCAGGCAAGGTAACCGTAAATCTCGGTAATGTGAACTTAAGCAACACAGGCATAAGCAAGGTCGATCTTACCTCATTCGGCGTGGATAAAAACGTTGATTATTCAAATATCAATCTCGGCTCTGTGCAGATATACGAAAGCGATATTGAAAAGTACGGCATCGAGAATATGATACTTACTGAGGTTCTTGCACAGAATATCAAGAACAGCGAGGTGGCCGACAGCGTAAACGAAATAATAGATAAAATCGGTGAAACCGTTCCTGCTCTCGACCTTAAAGGCAAGACGATAGATGATATTGACGGCGGTACGATAAACAGCGTTGTTGTAAGCGTAGTGCAGTCGTCGGGCAATCCCGGCAAGGCTGTTCTTGACAATGTTGCAAAGCCCGTAGTGCTTGTACCGTTAAGAACGATTATATTTGTCGTTCTGTTCATTCTTATATTTATTATCCTCTCGATAGTAATAAAGGCGACCTCCGTTATAAACAAGCTGCCGCTTATAGGAAAGCTGAATTCGCTTCTGGGCGGTGTTGCAGGACTTTTGCAGGGACTTGTAATAGTGTTCATTGTTGTGATAATAGCCCATATGGCTGTTGAGCTGACAAACAACACGCTTATATTCCTGAACGATATGACTATCAACAAGTCTTTTGCGTTCAGTAAAATATACAACTTCTCGTTCCTCGATTTCCTTAACTAAATACTCAGTTAACAAAAGAGAACTATAATAATAAATAAGCTGTTAACGGCAGTGTTATTTTACGAAACCCTGCATCGCATAAGCGATAACAGCTTACAATACAATAAAAATACAAAAGAACCTAAAGAAAGGTTGGATATAAATGCTTTGCTCAAGATGTAAAAAAAGACAAGCGGTAGTTTTTATCTCAACAATACAGGGCAACGACAAGCGTGACGAGGGACTTTGCCTTATCTGCGCAAAAGAGCTCGGTGTTCCGCAGGTAAACGACTACCTTGAAAAAATGGGAATCAGCGATGAGGACCTTGAAGAAAGCTATAAAATGATTTTCGGTGATGTCGATGAAGAATCAGGTGCAGACGCAGACAGCGGCGCAGACGATGACTTCACACCCGGCGGCGCAGGCACAATGATGCCGTTCTTCAAGCGTTTTGCCGCAAACAAGGACAGTCAGACCGAAAGCGAAAAACAGGACGTAAAAGACGATAAGAAGCACAATAAGAAAAAGGAGGAGAAAAAGAGAAAATTCCTTGATACTTATTGTACCAATCTTACCGCCAAGGCAAAAAAAGGCGAGGTTGACCGTATAATCGGCAGAGAGAAAGAGATCTACCGTGTTATGCAGATTTTATCCCGCCGTACAAAGAACAACCCCTGCATAATAGGCGAACCCGGTGTCGGTAAAACCGCAATTGCAGAGGGCATAGCTCAGAAGCTGGCGGACGGCGATGTTCCCTTCAGACTTCAGGGTAAGGAGCTTTATATGCTCGACCTTACCTCCCTTGTCGCCGGCACGCAGTTCAGAGGTCAGTTTGAAGGCCGTGTGAAAGCGCTTATTGAGGAGATAAAGACCGCAGGTAATATAATCCTCTTTATTGACGAGGTTCATAACCTTGTCGGCACTGGCGACAGCGAAGGCACGATGAATGCCGCAAATATCCTCAAGCCTGCTTTGTCAAGGGGAGAGGTGCAGGTCATCGGCGCTACAACGTTCAACGAGTACAGAAAGTATATCGAAAAGGACTCCGCACTTGAAAGACGTTTCCAGCCCGTAACGGCAAACGAGCCGTCAATAGAGGATACTATCGAACTTTTAAAGGGCATCAAGGAATACTACGAAGAATACCACAAGCTGTATGTCAGCGATGATATTTTAAAAAGCTGTGCCGTTCTCAGCGAACGCTACATTACCGACAGGTATCTTCCCGACAAGGCGATAGACCTGCTCGACGAGGCGGCGGCTTGCGCCAGCATAAACAGCAAGGAGCTTACCGAGTACGAACAGCTTAAAAAGAAAAACAAGGCTCTTGAAACCGAAGAAAACAACCTGTCCGCCGAAACCGAGAACAAGGATTATCAGCGTATAGCCGAGATAAAGACCGAGCTTGCTAAGAATACAGCCCGTATTGACGAGCTTGAGCCTATGATAAAGGAAGTACACGTTACAGAAAACGATGTCTGCAAGGTCATCGAGCTGTGGACGGGTATCCCGGCAAGCAAGCTGCTTGAAACCGAATTCAAGCGTATCGCAAACCTTGAAACTGTGCTTAAATCAAAGGTAGTCGGTCAGGACGAAGCGTGCGAGCTTGTAGCCGCCGCTATAAAAAGAACTCGAGTTCAGCTTTCCGCACGTCGCAGACCTGCGTCATTCATTTTCGTAGGACCTACCGGTGTCGGCAAGACCGAGCTTGTAAAGGTGCTTGCAAACGAGCTTTTCAACACAGTTGACCCGCTTATAAGACTTGATATGTCCGAGTTTATGGAAAAGCACAGCGTTTCGAGAATTATCGGCTCGCCTCCCGGATATGTAGGATACGATGAGGCAGGCCAGCTTACCGAAAAGGTACGCAGAAAGCCCTATTCCGTAATTCTCTTTGACGAGATAGAAAAGGCTCATCCCGATGTAATGAACATTCTCCTGCAGATTCTTGACGAAGGTAAGGTGACCGATGCTCACGGCAGAACGGTCAGCTTCGAGAATACCGTAATCGCCATGACTTCAAACGCAGGCTCATCGTTCAATACAAGCGGTCTTGGCTTTGCAAAGAGCGAGGCGGATATTTCAAAGGACAAGGCGATGAAGGCTCTTGGTGAATTCCTTCGCCCCGAATTCCTGAGCCGTGTTGACGAGGTAGTAGTGTTCAAGCCCCTCACCCTCGATGCCTACAAGGGCATTGCCGGACTTATGATAGGCGAGATGAAAGAGCCTCTGCTTGAAAAGAACATAACGCTTAACGTCAGCGATGAGGCTTATGAGCTTGTTGCGAAAAAAGCGTCCGGCGGCAAGTTCGGCGGCAGAGATGTCCGCAAGGTCGTCCGTAAGGATATTGAGGACAAGGTAGCAAATATCATAGTCGAAGCCGACGGCAACATATCACAGATAGACGTTGACGCAGACGGCGACGAGATAAAGGTAACAGGCAAGTAAATAAGCAGGGCATTGCATTAACTACGGCAGGTAATGCAATGCCCGTTTTATAATCGAAAGGATTACTATGGCAGTAATTATTACAGGCGGAACAGGAGCTATCGGCAGTGCTATGGCTCGTGCCTTCGCAAAAACAAACGATGTTGCTATAATCTACAAAAGCTCCGATGAAAAAGCCCGTCAGCTTGAAAATGAACTCGGCTGCAAGGCATACAAGACCGATGTGTCTTCCGCTCAGGAAGTGTCGGCTGTGGTAGAACGCATAGCGGCTGATTTCGGAAAAATAGATGTGCTTATCAATAATGCCGGCATATCCCGGATTAAAATGCTGAGCGATGTCACCGAGCTTGACTGGTATAATATGATTGATGTTCACCTTACGGGCGCATTCAATATGACAAAGGCGGTACTGCCTTTTATGATAAATCGCAAACAGGGAAGCATCATCAACATTTCGTCGGTGTGGGGAGTATACGGAGCGTCCTGCGAAGTGCCTTACTCAACTGTCAAGGCAGGACTTATCGGCTTCACAAAATCACTCTCCAAAGAGGTCGCCCCCAGCGGAATAACCGTAAACTGCATCGCCCCGGGAGTAATCGACAGCCCTATGAACAACGCTCACCTGTCGCCCGATGAGATGAACGAGCTTATCGCCGAAACTCCGCTCGGCAGGCTCGGAACACCCGATGATGTGGCACAGGCGGCTGTATACCTTGCCTTTGCAGGCTTCGTCACAGGTCAGATACTCGGAGTAGACGGCGGATTTTATTGATTAACTTAATACATTTGAGCTGTACCTTTTCGGTACAGCCTTTTCTTTTTCCCTGACAAACAGTAATATTATGTCCCGCACCCTCATATATTGTGTTAAAACCCGTACAAGAGGGAAACAGCTAAAGGAGGATTATATGGACTTTTCCGTAAAGAAAGAGCCTGTATTTGTCACAGAAGTGATATATGACGGACAGGCGGAGCAGGGTGTCGAGTTTGATTATGTCCTGCCGGATTATTACCCCGACATTTTCAGAATATTAAGATGCACCCTTCGTCCCGGAATAGTATCCTGCAACATTTCGGGCGACAAGCTGATACTCGACGGTGTGATATGCATCACCGCACTCTATCTTAGCGAGGGCGGAGGTATGGAGTGCGTAGAGCATCGCTACAGTTATTCAAAAACGGTCGATCTGCCGAAATCAGCCGACAACGGCACAGTAACTGTCGAGCCTAAGGTGGATTATACTACCTGCCGTGCGGTTTCAGGCAGACGCATTGATGTCAGGGGAGCGGTCAGCTTCAGGATAAAGGTCGAGAACATAACACCGTTTGAGATAATAACGGATATTGAAGGCTGTAACATACAGACAAGAAAAAATAAAGTAAGCTGTACAAGAAAGCTCACCGCAGGAAAGCAGTTCGTTGTCCGTGAAGATATAGGCGTATCCGGCATTGACGGCACAGTGAAAGCCGTTGTAAGCTGTGATGCCACAGCGGTCGTGAATGACTGCAAGATAATCGCAGACAAGGTCGTGCTTAAGGGCGAGGCAAAGCTGAAAGCGCTCTATCTTGTCGGAAACGATAACGGCACATATCTTCAGACAATGGAAGCCGAGATTCCGCTCAGCCAGATAGTAGATATGCAGGGCATTGACGAAAGGCACACCTGCTACGCCCTGTTCAGAGTTCTGTCATGCGCTCTTACGGTAAAGTCCGCCGATGACGATGCGTCGGGAGTATTCGGCTGTGAGCTGACAATCGGCTCTCAGATTACCGCAACGCTTGAAGAAAGCATTTACCCCGTCACCGATATGTATTCCACGTCCTACGAATCAAGCTACACCACTTCTGCGTTGAAAACCGAATCCGACCACAGATTTATCAGCAGAACGCTTAATATCAAACAGCTTATCGAGTGCGAAAACGGCATTCCCGACAGCGTGACGGACGCTGAATGCTTCGTGTCGGAAATAATCTGCAGACCGTGCGAAAACGGCGAGCTTAAAGTGAGCGGTAAACTGCTTTGTAATATCAGTGCCGTAAAGGACAGCGAGCCGGTATTCATTGAAAAAAATCTGCCGTTTGATGTTACCGAACAGCTTGGTATGGTTACAGACGGTTGCGTCATACAGCCTGTCGTGAACATATCGTCCGTAAGCTACAGCATTACCGATGACGGTATCGAAATAAGATGCTCGCTTCTTATGCAGGGATGTATGTTTGTTTGCGGCACAAGTCAGATAATAAAGCAGATAGAGCTTAACGAAAACGCAGAAAAGCAAAAGTGCGATGATTATTCGCTGAAGCTGTATTTTGCCGATGAAAACGAGGATGTATGGAACATAGCAAAACGCTATAACACTTCTGCGGCGGCGATAGAATCCGAAAACGAGGTCACCGACGGCAAAGTGTCAGGCCTGCTTCTGATTCCGATAATATAACAATACTCAAGATACGGCATTTTGCTGACAGATAAGGAGAATTTATGCCAAAATCAATTTATAAGGATATTTCCGAGCGAACAGGCGGAAATATCTATATAGGAGTTGTCGGTCCCGTCCGTTCGGGGAAATCGACCTTTATCAGCAGGTTTATGAACGTGCTGGTCGTACCGTCAATCGAAGACGAATTCCGCAGGGAAAGGGCAGTGGATGAGCTTCCTCAGTCTGCGGCAGGAAAAACGATAATGACCACAGAGCCGAAATTCGTGCCTGAGGAAGCGGTAAATATCACCGTTGACGAAAGCGTGGAAATGAATGTAAGACTTATCGACTGCGTAGGCTACATAGTTCCAGGTGCAAAGGGTTATATAGAAAACGAAGCTCCGAGAATGGTAAAAACGCCATGGTTTGACGAGGAAGTGCCGTTCAATATGGCAGCGGAGGTCGGTACTCATAAGGTAATCACAGAACACAGCACCATAGGACTTGTGGTCACCACAGACGGCAGTATCACCGATATTCCGAGAGAGGAATACGAGGCGGCGGAGGAGCGTGTGATAAACGAGCTGAAAAGTATAAAAAAGCCGTTTACCGTAGTGCTTAACTGCAGCGATCCCTCATCGGAAGAATCAAAAGAGCTTGCTTGCAGGCTTTCGGAAAAGTACGGCTGTACCGTTACACCGCTGAACTGTCTTTACATCACCGAAGAAAATATAAAGGAACTGCTGTCCGATGTGCTTATGGGCTTTCCCGTAAGAGAGATAGGCATAAAACTGCCGAAGTGGTTAGCGTCCCTCGACAATGACCATTACCTGAAGAAGCAGGTATTCGAAGCTGTAAGGACATCTGCGGAAAATATCTCCTGTATGGGCGATTTAGACAGCTTCACGGGTAAAATAGGGCAGTGCGAAAGCGTCAGCCGTTGCAGTAAGGATAAAACGGAGCTTGGCTCGGGAACAGCCTATGTCACAGTGGAACTGGGGCAGGAGCTTTTCTACAAAGTACTTGGCGAAACCACAGGCATCGAGCTTAACGACGAGGGCGACCTTATGCCTTGTATGATTGAGCTTGCAAGGATCAAGAAAGAGTACGAAAAAGTCAGCACCGCACTTGAGCAGGTCAGAGCCACAGGATACGGAATAGTAATGCCGTCCGCCGAAGAGCTTACCCTTGAAGAACCCGAAATTGTAAAGCAGGGCGGAAAATTCGGCGTAAGGCTCAAAGCGTCCGCCCCGTCAATTCATATGACCCTTGCAAATATCAACACTGAGGTAAACCCGATAGTCGGCAGTGAAAAGCAATCGGAGGATCTGGTAAGGTATCTTCTCAGAGAATTTGAGGAAAATCCCACAAAGATATGGGAAAGCAATATTTTCGGAAAATCGCTCCACGAGCTTGTAAACGAGGGCCTGCACAATAAACTGAGCCGTATGCCCGATGACGCAAGAGCAAAACTGCAGGAGGCAATACAGAGGATTATCAATGACGGCTGTAACGGGCTTATCTGTCTTATATTATAAAAGTCCGCCATATAAAAAGACCGCACCTCATCACAGGTGCGGTCTTACTCTGTCGAAAAACCGATTATTATTAAAGCCCACGCATTGAAATATTTCACCAACCTTGCCTCGCACCAACCCTTCCAAAACCGCACTATCCATCGAAAATCGCCATCACCCTTGCCTTATGAACGCTCTGTTTGTTTTGCGTCCTGCAAAACTTCGGGCGTTCAACTTCGGGCATCCATGCCCGTCCCTTGTCAAAGGTGAGGTGCTGTCGCCCGATAAAATTCGGGCGACGACCGGAGGGATTGCCACACCACCAACTTTGCCTCGCACCAACCCCCTCCAAAACCGCACTATCCCACTCACTTTTCGTAATGCCAACATCTATATGCACGATACGCTTTCATATTCGCACTATCCTATTCGCTTTTCGTAGGGGAGTGGGCTTGCCCCTCCCGTTGCACCAATCCTTGTTGTTTTCGCTAATCTTTGTAAAAGAACACCTATCACTTGCCTTGCTCGCCCCTCCCGTTGCACCAAATACTGCCATTCCCACACAACCATTGCAAAAGAACAACAATCCCTCGCTCAACACTTTCCCTACAAACCAAAAGACCGCACCTCATCACAGGTGCGGTCTTACTTATTCTAAACCTTACTGCATCGCAGGATTACCGCCAAGCAGACTGAACATATCAATCCCCGCAAGGCTCAGCAAAAAGCTGACAGCAATGAACAGCACAACAGCAACAACAGCCGCTATCCATACCGTTCGTTTCTGCTTTTTCGTCCAGGTGTGCTGAGGACGGGCTTCATCGCTCACACTGAACGAAATTGTTTCATCGCTTTTTACTGTGTGCTGTGCGATCATATCGTCATTTTCGTGGTTTTCGTTATCTTCTGAGTTTGCCAATACTTTTTCTTCGCTCATATCCGTCCTTATTTTACTATATATTCCTTAGCCTTTTCAAGAATAAGCTGCTCCCTTTTAAGCACAAAGCTCATCTGATATTCCTTACACTGCTCGGAAAGAGCCTTAAGCCTGCTTACAGCCTCGTCATAAGGCATCCATTCTATTTTATATCCAAGTCTTTCCTGCGAACGTTCAAGCATCGCAGTATCGCACTTGTCCGATACTTTCTTTGCCACATAGCAGTGTGAAACCATGCAGAATTTTCTCTTGAACTTATGCTCCTCTATCCATCCGAGATAGCCTAAAAGCTCGGCAGGGTAGCCGGTTTCTTCCGTTACTTCCCTTAAAAATGCCTTGTCGGGAGTTTCTGTTATCTCTATACTTCCGCCGGGCAGCTTGTAATATTTGGAGTCTTCTATCTTCATCATGGCAATGTTGCCCTCGTCGTCTGTCATGACGCCTCTTGTGTTATAACGTGCGTCGTCATCGATGTACTGAGGCTCACCGCCAAAGAAATCGCTTTCGGTTATCTTTGCAATAAGCATTAATATGTCGTCCCTTTCATAGTGCGGAGCTTTCCGCTGTTTTTTTCATACATATAATATCACAAACGCACCTGCATTGCAATATAAAAAGGTAATTCACTTTTGTAGAAAACACCTATATATATGCCTTAATTATTGGTGATTATGCACAGTGGAACTTGAGGTGCATTAGTGATATAATAACTTTATCCGACTAAAAAAATATGAGGAAAGATAAAAATGGAAAATACTGCAACCGTCAGCGGCACAGAAGTTAAAAAATACAGACGTGCAGGCTTTATGGACGAGGTAAGAGGCTTCTGCATACTCTGTATGGTAGTATACCACGTCTGCTTTGACCTTAACTACACCTATAATATTCACATCCCGATAATGTTCGACGGCTGGTTTGACATTGTCCGTGACATTTTTGCCGGAGCATTCATGTTCATATCCGGTATGAGCAGTCGCTATTCCCACAATAACGCAAAGCGTGGCATCCAGTGCTTTTTTATAGGTATGATAATAACCTTCATTTTTGCATTCTTTGCGCCCACCGCTCCCATACTTTTCGGAATACTGCACTTTATGGGCGTATCTATGATGATATATGCGATAGGGGATAAGTATTTCCTTAAGATTCCTGCACCGGTCGGAATAGCCGTGTGCGCCGTGCTTTTCCTATTAACAAGAGGAATTATGTACGGCTATCTCGGACCTGCGCAAGGTGTCGGAATAAAGCTGCCCGAATTTATCTACAATGCAGGACTTCTTTTTCCGCTCGGCTTCAGAGCACCGAGCTTTCAGTCAATGGATTATTTTCCGCTCCTGCCGTGGTTTTTCGTCTTTCTGGCAGGCGCTTACACCGGAAAATACGCTATCGAGGATAAAATGCCGGCATTCTTCTATAAGACCCATTGCAAACCGCTTGCGCTTGCAGGCAGATATACCCTGTGGATATACGTTCTGCATCAGCCTGTAGCGATGGTCTTTTTCCTGCTGATTTTCGGAAAAATATAAAATTGCAAAAAAGTCTTGACAAACCGTTTTCGGTTTGCTATAATAATATAGCTTGACAAGTATACAACTTTGTCAACATCCCTTGCTCGTACAGGAGTACGGGCTTAATATCCACAAGGAGGTGCTTTATAATGGCAAAGCTCAGCGAAAAGTATGAGGCAGTTGTTGTATTTTCACTCAAGAACGGTGAGGATGCAGTAAAGGCTCTCGTTGCTAAGTTCTCTGATCTGATCAAGGAACACGGCACATTAGTTGACGTTGATGAATGGGGCGCTCGTAAGCTCGCTTACGAGATAAACTACGAAACCGACGGTTATTATGTAGTTTACAGCTTCGACTGCAAGCCTGATTTCCCTATGGAATTCGAGCGTATCATCAACATCACTGACGGCGTTCTCCGTTCGCTCGTAACGGTACGCAAGTAATCAAGGTTTGAAAACAGACAGGAGGAACGATAACGTATGTACAACAAGGTAATTATGATGGGCAGGATCGTCAACGACCTTGAGCTGAGATCGACACCTGCGGGTGCTTCCGTGCTTTCTTTCAGAATTGCGGTAGATCGCAGATTTCAGACAAAGGGAGAAGACAGAAAATCCGATTTCTTCAATGTTGTTGCATGGCGTAACGAGGCAGAATTCATTTCAAGATATTTTGCAAAAGGACGCATGATACTTATCGAGGGTGAGCTTCAGAACAGATCTTACCAGGATAAGAACGGCAATACAGCTTACATTACCGAGATTATCGTTGACCGTTCCACGTTCACAGGCGAAAAGGCAAACAACACACAGGGTACATCCTCTGCCTATCAGAGCTACCCCGGTAATGCCGCTAAAAACGCTGCTCCCGAACATCCTGCACAGACTTCAAACACAGCGCCCACAGTGTCGCAGGGTAACAATTCGGATTTCACCGTAGAATCCGGTGAAGATGACGATTACCCGTTCTGATCAAAATAAGGAGGATAAAACAATGTCTGAAAGAGAAAAGAACGAAAAGTCAACAGTTCGTCCTATGAAGCGTACAAGAAAAAAAGTTTGCGCATTCTGTGCCGACAGAGCTGAATTCATTGACTATAAGGATGTAGCTAAGCTCAGAAAGTGCATGACAGAGCGTTACAAGATTCTGCCCCGCAGAGTAACAGGCTGTTGCGCATATCACCAGAGAGAGCTTACAACAGCTATCAAGAAGGCAAGACAGGTAGCTCTTATTCCTTACGTTTCTGACTAAGTTATAAACAGCTTTATAAAAAATCGATGCTTAAACCGCATCGATTTTTTTATTTTTATCTATTGATTATTTCCTTAAAATGCTGTATAATAATACAGTATGATTGTGAGGTGTGTGTTTTGGCACAGAAAAAAGGAAAAAATAAATTCGGAATAACACCGTCTATGATATTTCTGAATCTTTTACTGGTTCTAATCATCTGCACAGTGTGTTTCTTTACCTATAATATTATAAACGGCGAGGATAATACTTCATCCGAACCGCCGTTCACAGCGGTGACATCCGCACCGCCCGAAACTTCCGCTCCCGCTACTACAGCAGGCAGTACGGAAAAGCCCGACAACAACTCATCCGTTGCCACATCGGATAATGAGCCGACACTTGACTTTGATAAGGACTATTTCTCCTCATCGCTGTTCATAGGCGACAGTATCTCCACAGGCTTAAGCCTTTACGGCTTCCTCGATCAGCAAAACGTATTCGCTCAGCAGGGTCTTGCACCCTCTACTGCGCTTGACGCTGACATTGACGGAGTGACCCTTTCGGATAAGATTGCTTCATTCAAGCCTAAAAAGATATTCGTAATGCTCGGCACGAACAGCGTCGGCTACGCAGATAACAAAACGCTTGCAGGCAATATGAAGGAGCTTGTGGAAAAGATTTCGGCTCTTACAAAGGCTAAGATTTACGTTGTATCCATTCCGCCCGTAACACCGGAAGCGGAGAAGTCGGACGAGAACGCGCTTACCCTTAAGGCCATCACCGATTATAATACAAAACTCAAATCTGCAATTTCAGGCACTTCGGCAACATTCATCGACCTTAACAGCATCCTTTCAGACAAGGACGGATATTTCAATGCCGATTATGCCGAAATGGACGGAATTCACTTTATGGGAAAAACCTACGAGGTAATGCTCAGCTACCTGCAGAAGCATTCTTCGTAAATATCAAAGGGGCAATATATTAGAATGAAGCATATAGCTGATTGTAAAACAATAGCAATATCGTTAATCTGTATATTATCAATAGTTCTTTGCAGCTGTTCGGACGTAACGGTGTCGCAGGATAGTTCGTTGTCAAAAAATGACGCAACAACCCCTGCAAAAACATCGTTAACCGACACCAAATCATCAACTGTAGCGACAACCGTTAAAATCGTAACTACATCGGCTACTACAGCCGTTACAACGACCGAAACGACACTGCCTGAAACTACAGCTGTAGCAACAGAGCCAAAGCCTGCTCCGACCGATCCGCCAAAAACCTCTGAAACCGCTCCACAAGCCAGTCCGACAGCGTCAACAGACTTCGATACCTCATTTTTTGACGATGCGCTGTTCATAGGCGACAGCATTACCACCGGTCTTTACCTTTACGGTTATCTTGACGAGTCCCTTGTCTACGCTAAGCTCGGGCTTGCCCCCTCAACCGCATTGGAAAGCGAAATAGACGGTGTAACCATAAACAGTAAAATAAAGGCAAATAATCCCAAAAAGATATATATTATGCTCGGCACGAACAGCGTTGGCTATTCCGACGGCAATTACCTTGCAAATTGTATGGGCAAACTTGTACAACAAATTTCACAAATTACAAAAGCGAAGGTATACGTTCTGTCTATCCCGCCGATAACATATTATGCCGAAGCAGACTATGACAACGCACTCACAACATCTGCGATAAACGAGTATAATACCGCATTAAAAAGCGTAATCAAAGGCACAAAGGCGAAATTTCTCGACTTTCATTCTGTGCTGACCGCTCCCGACGGATATTATTACGAGGAATATCACGAGATGGACGGAATTCACTTTATGGGTTCAACGTATCAGGTTATGCTAAGTTTCCTTGAGAAACATTCTTAATATAAAATGTGCATAAAAGAAAGGAATTATGAACAATGAAAAGCAGTATCACAAAGAGAATAATGGCAGGAATTGTCTGCGCTATGGTCGCAGTTTCAATATGCGGATGCTCCGAGAAACCCGCTCAGTCATCGGCTTCGGAAAGCTCCGTCACATCCGATGCAGGCTCGGTTTCCGAGGCTTCTGACAGCAGTACGGCGACCGGTACAGCCGCTGAAATCACAGCTAAGATACAGGAAGATGTCAAGTTTCCCGGTATGGCTGAAATAGGTGCAGACCGCATGGCAGGCTACTATGACGTTGCCACCGATAAGATAGACAGCTACAGTGCCTATATCTGCGGCTCGGGCGCTTATCCCGATGAGATAGCGGTTTTCAAGATGAAGTCCGCTGACGATGTAAATGCCGTGAAATCAGTCCTCGAAAAGCGTGTAGAGAGCCAGAGTGCCACATTCAAGGACTATACGCCCGATGAAATGTACAAGATAGACGGCAACAACGTAGTTACAAGCGGTAACTATGTAGCGCTTATCATCTGTGCCGACAACGCAAAGGCTATCGAAGATTTCAAGGCAATGGCTAAGTAAATCAGTAAAATGAAAGGAGAACCGTATGGCTATAGAGTGTCTTGTTATAACGTTTATACTTGGGGCTATAGTGTTCTCGTTCGCCAGAGCCGACAGAATCCGCTGGGTCATAGCGACCGTTCCGCTTGGGATACTGCCGCTTGCCAACTGCGTGTCCTGCTTTGTCTGTACTGCGTTTTTGGGGTGCGAACTGCCTAAGAATATCGCTGCGGTGATACTTCTTCTTGCAGTGATGGCATCGTGCGTGTGGATCGGCATAGCGTCGGGTTTTCTGCGTACAAACCGTATGCGGATACCTTATATATGCGTTGGCATCGGCTTCAATGTGGTTCTTGGGCTTATTCTACTGAATTTCTATATCGGATTGTTGTAATCCGGCTATGAAACGGAGATTCACAGCTATAAACAAATACCGCACCGCCGTAAATTTCTACGGCGGTATTTTTATCTTTACGTTATATCCGCATCCGTCAATCGTCAATAGACAAATTGTATAAAAATGAACTCGGATTTTTAGTTACTTATTCCTAAAAGACATATTGACAAATCGGAGATAACACTATATAATATTAAATGTATTTCGCTCACCACTACATATTGTGGTTTTACGACTAAAGCTTAAACGAGAGGGAGAAATTAATGCTGACTAAAATTCAAAAGAGGGACGGACGTACAGTACCGTTCAACATTGAGAAGATAGCCGATGCTATATATAAGGCGGCGAGAGCTGTCGGTGGCAACGATTATCAGGAAGCCGGTGAAATGGCTGAAAAGGTTTGCGATTATCTTGAGGCAAACGTAAATAAGACAGGGGAGCTTCCCACTGTAGAAGAAGTTCAGGATGCTGTAGAAAAGGTGCTTGTAGAAAGCGGCCACGCAAAGACCGCCAAGGCTTATATCCTTTACAGAGCCGACAGAACAAGGGTAAGAGAAATGAACACCAGCCTTATGAAGATCTATGAGGATCTTACATTCAAGGCTGCAAGAGATTGCGATATTAAGCGTGAAAACGCCAACATTGACGGAGATACCGCAATGGGCACAATGCTCAAATACGGCTCTGAGGGTGCAAAGCAGTTCAACGAGATGTATGTTCTTGCTCCCGAACATTCAAAGGCGCACAGGGACGGCGATATTCATATCCACGACCTTGACTTTTTAACGCTTACCACGACCTGCTGTCAGATTGACCTTATCAAGCTGTTCAAGAACGGCTTCTCGACAGGTCACGGCTTCCTCAGAGAGCCTAACGAGATCAGCAGCTATTCTGCGCTTGCCTGCATTGCTATCCAGTCAAACCAGAACGATCAGCACGGCGGACAGTCTATCCCCAACTTTGACTATTCTATGGCTGACGGCGTAAGAAAGACATATAAGCACCGCTATGCTCAGAATATCGTAAGAGGACTTGAGCTTATAGGCGGCATTGATGACCTTGCAACAGCGGAAGCCGATGTAAAGGCATATACAAAGAAGCTCGAAGAAGAAAAGCAGCTTTGTCCTGTTCTCGCTAACGATAACGGCTATCAGGACGCAGAGCGTGAATGCCTCAGGGAGATTTGCCCCGATATCAGCGATGAAATAATCGAAAAGATACAGAAATTTGCACTGAAGCAGGCTGAAGTAGAAACCGACAGAGCCACATATCAGGCTATGGAGGCTCTTGTACACAACCTCAACACAATGAACAGCCGTGCAGGCGCACAGATACCGTTCTCATCAATAAACTACGGTACAGACACCTCTCCCGAAGGCAGAATGGTAATAAAGAACGTTCTGCTTGCTACAGAGGCAGGTCTTGGCAACGGCGAAACACCCATCTTCCCGATACATATCTTCAAGGTAAAGGACGGTCTTAACTATAACGAGGGCGATCCTAACTACGATCTGTTCAAGCTGGCTTGCAGAGTATCGGCTAAAAGACTGTTCCCGAACTTCTCATTTATCGACGCTCCCTACAACCTTCAGTATTACAAGCCCGGCGACTATAATACGGAAATCGCATATATGGGATGCCGTACCCGTGTAATAGGCAATGTTTACGATCCCACAAGAGAAATAGTAACAGGACGAGGAAACCTTTCGTTCACATCTATAAATCTGCCCAGACTCGGCATACTTGCAGGCGGAGATATTGTAAAGTTCTTTGAGATGCTTGAGGACAGAATGAATCTTGTCGTAGATCAGCTTCTCTACAGATTCAAGATACAGTCGCAAAAGAAAGTAAAGAACTATCCGTTCCTTATGGGACAGGGAATATGGATCGACTCAGAAAAGCTCAACCCCAACGATACTATCGGAGAGGTATTAAAGCACGGTACGCTTTCTGTAGGCTTTATAGGTCTTGCTGAATGCCTCAAGGCGCTTATCGGCGTTCATCACGGCGAAAGCAAGGAGGCTCAGGAGCTCGGTCTGCGTATTATAGGCAGAATGAGAGCAAGAATGGACGAAGAAAGCAAGAAGACCGGTCTTAACTTCTCGCTCCTCGCAACACCCGCAGAAGGTCTTTCGGGAAGATTTGTAAAGATCGACCGCAAGAAGTTCGGCAAAATCGAGGGCGTAACAGACAGAGAATACTACACGAACTCATTCCATATACCTGTTTACTTCCCCATCAACGCATTCAGAAAAATCAAGCTGGAAGCGCCTTATCACGCACTCACAAACGCAGGTCATATCAGCTATGTAGAGCTTGACGGCGACCCGCTTCAGAACCTTGAGGCATTTGAGCAGATTATCAGATGCATGAAGGAATCGGGTATCGGCTACGGCTCGATAAACCACCCCGTAGACAGAGATCCCTGCTGCGGATATACTGGTATAATCGGTGACGTATGCCCCAAGTGCGGAAGAAGCGATCACGGCGACAACACAAGATTTGAGCGTATCCGCCGTATCACAGGTTATCTTGTAGGCACTGTTGACCGATTCAACAACGGCAAGAGAGCCGAAGAAAGAGATAGAGTAAAGCACAGCGTTTCTGACGATGACGCAGAAATCTGACGATTTATAAAGACTGCAAAAGAATCCGGCACATCCTGCCGGATTTTTTGCGTTCAGGGCTTGAAATCGGCGGCGGTTTAGTATATACTATCCATAAGCCGAGCCGTAAGGACTGTGTGAAAGCAAAAACAGAAAAGAGGTATTTCTATGGGCGAATATGGCAAAAGAGCCGAGCAACTGTTTATGGAAGGGTATAACTGCTCACAGGCGGTATTGCTCAGCTATTCTGATATAACGGGGCTTGACGATAAGACGGCGGCTATGCTTGCATCGGGCTTCGGCGGCGGTATGGGACGTATGCGTGAGGTATGCGGCGCAGTAAGCGGAATGTTCATCGTACTGGGTATAGTGGCAGGCTACAGCGATCCTTCGGACGCACAGGGCAAGAAATCCACCTATGCCGCAATACAGGAGCTTGCTTCACGCTTCAGAAAAGAAAACGGCAGTATAATCTGCAAGGAGCTTCTCGGACTGTCAAAGCCCGAAGGCACATATATACCCGAAGAAAGAACGAAAGAGTATTATAAAAAACGGCCTTGTCCGAAAATCGTCTGTATGGCGGCTGATATACTTGAAGAATATCTTGATGAACACGGTTATCTGACCGGGAAAGGAATCTGACATGATCGCACTTATTACGGGCGCAAGCTCGGGAATCGGAAAAGAAATGGCGAAAAACCTTGCTACAAGAGGTGTGAATCTTATACTTGTCGCAAGAAGAACAGAGCGTCTGCTGGCACTCAAGGAAGAAATCGTATACAACTGTCCCGAAATAAAGGTCAAGACAATTACAGCCGACCTTTCGAAAGAAGAACAGTGCTTCGGGCTTTACAACAAGGTAAAGGATTATAAAATTGATTTTCTCTTTAACAATGCGGGATTCGGTCTGTACGGTCCGTTCCTTGAAACAGATCTTAAAGACGAGCTTTCGATGATAAACGTCAATATAAAGGCTGTTCATATTCTGACAAAGCTGTTCCTGCGTGATTTTGCCGCAAGAAACAGCGGATATATCCTTAACACTGCGTCTGTTGCTGGCTTTATGGCAGGACCTCTGCTTGCAACATACTATGCGACAAAAAACTATGTCGTACAGCTTACCAAGGCGATTTATGAGGAACTGAGAAGCACAGGCAGCAGGGTAGTGATAAGCGCACTTTGCCCCGGACCTGTAGATACCGAATTCAACAGCGTTGCAGGCGTAAAGAGCTTCGGAATACCGAGCGAGAACGAGGCTTATGTTGCGGACTATGCTATCGAGCGTCTTTTATGCGGCGATCTGCTGATAATCCCCGGCGTTACCACCAAGGCGGCTGCGGCAGGCTCAAGATTTGCTCCGACAAAATTCCTTCTCAGAACGGTAAGAACGTTACAGGAGCAGAAGAACAAGTAAAGATATAATGTGAGGAACTATGGCGTATACTACAGATTTAAACGCAGAGCTTGTTTCAAAGCAGGCAAGCAAAAACACAAAAATGCTTTTTGAATACCTTAAAAGCATTTACGGCAAAAAACATCTGGCAGGTCAGCAGTATCTGCAAAGTGAAGAAGTCGAGGATCTTGTGTACTATCATCTGACGGGAAAACTCCCTGCCGTGAGAGGATATGACTTTATGGGGGTAAGCTCCTGCAAGAAAACGGACGATCAGGTTGACAGAGCGATAAAATGGGCTACTCAGTGCGGCGGCATTGTCACAATGTGCTGGCACTGGTACGCTCCGAACGATATGGACGATTATTCCAAAGGCTCATCGTTCTACTACAAGACGACAGACTACGATCACAAGACCTGCTTCGATCTGTGCAAGGGTGTAACCGAAGGCACTGCGGAATATGAATTTATTATCCGTGAGATAGATATGGTATCAGCCGAGCTTAAGCGTATGGCACAGCTTGATATACCTGTGCTGTGGCGGCCTCTGCACGAGGCAAACGGCAACTGGTTCTGGTGGGGAAACCACGACGAACAGCACCGTGAAGCGTATAAGAAGCTGTGGTATATGATATTTGACCGTATGGAAAATTATCACAAGCTGACCAATCTTATATGGGTATGGAACGGTCAGGACAAGTGTATGGAGGTAAGCCCGGACACGTTTGACATATGCGGAGATGATATTTACTCGGTAAAGGAATACGATCATTCTTCCCAGAAGCAGAGATTTGAATATATGACCGAACTTGCACACGGCAAGATGATAACCTTGTCCGAATGCGGTTATATCCCCGATCCCGATGAGATGAAAAAGGACAACGCCATGTGGCTGTGGTGGCTCCCGTGGTGGGGCGAGTTTGTCTACAAGAGGGAAGGGTACAAGCCTGTTTTCGACAAAGACGGCTACACTGTGATAAACGAAAAATATATGACAGAGGACTTTATGAAGCGTGTTATGGCTCATCCCGATGTCATAATGCGTGAGGATCTGCCGTGGTACGACAAGGATAAGCACAAGCTCCCCGATGCGCTTTCGGCAAATCTTGAGAGGATAAAAAGCAAATGAGAAAATCACTCGCTGTATTAATAGCCGTAATCATTGCCGCAACGCTCTGCGGCTGTGCCGATGATGTTTCGTCCTCTGTACAGCAGGAGGACAGTTCCTCCCGTTCGTCTACAAAATGGACGGTAACTAAGGTGGCTGACGATGATATTTCCTGCGAGGGTCTTGTACTCACAGCGCTTAACAGCGGCGATTTTCCCGAAATGGTAAAAGCAACGGACAGCACACTGCTTGATACGATAATGGATTTCAGCAAATACGGTATCACAGATTACTGCGTATATCAGCAGGCGATAAGCGTTGAGCTGTCGGAGATAATTGCTGTGCGTGCAGATGACACAGACGGCGTGAAAGCCGCACTGCAAAGCAGGAAAGACAGCCTGATAAAGCAGTTCGGGACATATCCGGAGCAGGAAAAAATCGTAAGCAGGACGGTGGTATTCCAAAAGGGCAATATGTGCTTTCTTATAGCTTCGGAGGAGCCTGAGAAGGCAGAGAAAGCAATATCGGACAAAATCAGCGCAAACTCTGTTGATTCGGGGGATTAAAAAAAGACGGCTATATTTTTGAAAATGGGTGTTTAGCGTTGCCTGCTATGATGGTTTTGCGTCGTGCAAAACTTTTGGCAAGCAACCAAAGCGTCCTTGCTTTGGGCGTAGCCCCAATGCGGGTTGTCAGTCGTTGGTGTCGCTGCATCGTGCAGCGACTGTGTGCGACTGACTGCAAGCATCCTTGCTTGGTGAGGGCGGCAGCCCCATATTCAGCCCCGGCACGGATGCCGAGCGTGTATGCCAAAGGCTCTATGCAAGGACGCAAAGCCAACCAAGCATACACAGTCCTTCACCATGGGGAAGGGGTTTGGGGATAGGGATTGAGAACAAGCACTTTTTGAAAAAAACAAACTTTTTCTATAAACTACCGCAGAACTTCTGCGGTTGCTTTTTTTCGCCTCACTACTTGAAAAGCCGACAGAAAAATGATATAATTGTAAAGGTTTATCGTCAGACACTTATGTCTGTCGGTTGGAAATAAACGGGTAGAACCGTAGGAAAGGTATAGATTTTATGTTAGACACAATGAAAGGTCTTAAGCGCACACATTATTGCGGCGAGGTCGAGGGTATCGGCAGTACCGTTACCGTTGCGGGATTTGTACAGAGAGTAAGAGATAAGGGCAGCCTTATGTTCGTTGACCTGCGTGACCGCACAGGCATTGTTCAGCTTGTATTTGATGATACAACAGAGCCTGCCGTATTTGAAAAGGCAAAGCAGATAAAGAGCGAATATGTGCTTATGGCGCAGGGACTTCTGCGTGAAAGAGAGAGCAAGAACAACGATATAAAGACAGGCAACGTTGAAATTCTCGTTACCGACCTTCGTATACTTTCGATGGCTCAGACAACACCGTTTGAGATAGTAAACGATACAAAGACAAACGAGGAGCTTCGTCTTAAGTACAGATACCTCGATCTTCGCAGAAAGAAGTTACAGGACAACCTTATAATGCGTCACAGGATTGCAAAGACAGCCCGTGAATATTTCTACGATAACGGATTCCTTGAAATAGAAACACCTATGATGATGAAATCAACTCCTGAGGGAGCAAGAGATTATCTTGTACCGTCAAGAGTTCACGAGGGCAAGTTCTATGCGCTTCCGCAGTCGCCCCAGATATACAAGCAGTTACTTATGATTTCTGGCTTTGACCGCTATATTCAGCTTGCGAGATGCTTCAGAGATGAGGACCTTCGTGCTGACAGACAGCCCGAATTTACGCAGATAGACCTTGAAATGTCATTTATGGACGTTGACGAAATACTTGAGCTTACAGAGGGCTTCATCAAAAAGCTGATGAAGGATGTGCTTGATGTTGATATTACAACTCCGCTCCCCAGACTGACATATAACGACGCTATGTCACGTTACGGCTCGGATAAGCCCGATACACGCTTCGGTATGGAGATACAGGATCTGTCCGATATTGTAAAGGATACAGAGTTTTCGGTATTTTCTTCGGCTATTGCCGCAGGCGGCAGTGTAAGAGCTATCGTTGCAAAGAATGCCGCAGGTGTTCTTACAAGAAAAGAAATCGACAAGCTGACCGAGTTCTCAAAGGGAATCGGTGCAAAGGGTCTTGCATATATCCGCTGGCACGATGACGCACCTAACTGCTCGTTTGCAAAGTTCCTTAAAGAAGGCGAGCTTGACGCTATACTTTCGCACCTCGGCTGTGAAAAGGGAGATGTAGTGCTTATCGTTGCGGACAAGAACAAGGTTACGCTCCCCGTACTCGGCGCTCTGCGTCTTAAGGTCGGCAAGCAGATAGGCATAGTACCCGACAGCGGATACAACTTCTTATGGATTACCGAGTTCCCGTTCTTCGAGTGGGACGATGAGTCGGAAAGCTGGCTTGCTATGCACCATCCGTTCACGATGCCTATGGAGGAGTGCCTTGAGTATCTTGATACCGACAAGGGCAAGGTAAGAGCGAAGGCTTATGACCTTGTACTCAACGGCATCGAGCTTTGCAGTGGTTCTATCCGTATCACAGACCCTGAGCTTCAGGAGAGAATGTTCAGACTGCTCGGTCTTACCGATAAGGAGATTGAAGAAAAGTTCGGCTTCCTTGTTGACGCATACAAGTATGCCGCACCTCCGCACGGTGGTCTTGGTATAGGTCTTGACAGGCTTTCGATGCTCCTTTGCGGTGCAGACAGCCTGAGAGATGTAGTTGCTTTCCCGAAGGTAAAGGACGCAAGCGAGCTTATGTCGCAGTGCCCGTCGGTAGTTGACGATAAGCAGCTTGAGGAGCTTCATATAAGGACTGTGGTTTCGGAAGAATAACCGTAATTTGAAGTACGGAAAAATTCAATAGGTTCAGAGCGCACGAGAAATCGTGCGTTCTTTTTTTATACCCTCCTGCATAGACTTTACTAAACAAAAAAGACAAGCTGAAAGGAAATGAAAAAAATGATAGAAAGTAAAACCTGCGAATACGATACGGCGATCCGCTGTGCGGTAAGGATTTTTCCCGGTCTTGCATCGGTGCCGAATGCGATACGGCAGACAGCGGAAGAAATCCGTATAAGGAGCGGCTATCCGATAATAATCCGCACGGGAATGCAAAACCATATAACGCAGATAACACCCGACAGCGAAATGCTGGCAGAGTGCATAAGCGCAATATGTCAAAATTCGCTCCATACTTACGAAAAAGATATAGCCAACGGATTTATAACGCTGTACGGCGGTCACAGGGCAGGATTATGCGGTACTGCGGTGTACGGCAACGGCGGGCTTCAGACAGTGAAGAATTTCAGCTCGATAAACATAAGGATAGCACGTCAGCATTACGGGGCGGCAAGGGATCTGCTGCCGCTGTTTGAAAGCAATTGCAGAAGCAGGGGACTTCTTATAGTAGGGCGGGCGCTGAGCGGAAAAACCACTATACTGCGTGATTTATGCAGATGCATAGGAGGAATGTTCAGGGTTTCACTTATTGATGAACGGCAGGAGATAGCGGCGGTGTATAACGGGAAGCCGTGTCTTGATGTGGGGCTTATGACCGATGTCTTCAGCGGATACGGCAAGTCGGACGGGATAATAAGGGCGGTGCGCTGTATGTCGCCCGATTATATCGTGACCGATGAGCTTGGTGCTGATGCGGAAAGTATAAGGCAGGCGGTGAATTCGGGGTCGGGGCTGATAATGACGGCTCACGCAGACAGCATCGAGGAGGCTTATCGCAACGAGGGTATAAGGACGGTTATCGACAGCGGAGCGATACAGCATATAGCGCTTGTGCAAAGCCACAGGATAACAGCGGTGAAACAGCTTATCACTGCCGAAGCGAATGCAGTGTGTACAATATGAACGGCATGACGGGAATTGTTATATTCCTGCTGACTACGCTCAGCGGCGGTGCGACGGGTATGTATTTTTCGGGCAGGCTGAGTGAGCGGTGCAGGGTAATCAACTCATATATAACGCTTGTGCAGAGTATGAACTGCTATATAGGCTTCAGTGGATACAAGCTGGCTGAAATTTTCAGAGCGGAGCAAAAAAACTCCGGCTGTTACATTTCGGACAAACTTGTTGAACTCAGCGAAAACGGCGGTGATATAAGCGATGAGTGGGATATATGCGTGTCAAAAAGCGGTTATCTGAAAGAGGATGACAGGCAGATATTATCCGAGCTTGGCAGGACTATCGGCAAAAGCAATACGGACGGCGAAACGGCTGTACTCGCACTTGCCGGACAGCGTCTTTCCTTTCAGCTGAAAACCGCCGAGGAGGAAAGAAAACGCAAGGGCAGATTGTACACAACGCTTGGAATAATGCTCGGTGCGGCGGTCGGAATAATGCTGATATAGAAAGCGGCGGTGTAGTATGAATGTAGATTTTATTTTCAAGATTGCGGCGATAGGTATCGTTGTAGCCGTTCTCAATCAGCTTCTGCAACGCTCGGGCAGAGAGGAGCAGGCAATGATGACTACTATAGCAGGGCTTATTGTCGTGCTGATGATGATAGTAACAGAGATAAGCAACCTGTTCGACACAATCAAAAGTATTTTCAATCTATAGGCGGAAAGCAAGGAACGGTAAATATGAATATAATTGCATTTGTCGGAGCCGGCATTATCGGAGCCGTTCTGTCATCGGTATTAAAGCAGTACAAGCCTGAATTCAGCATCTATATAACGCTGATAACGGGTATGCTTATGCTGGGTGCGGCTGTGTCGGCGGTAAAGCCTGTGATAGAAACCGTATCGGGCTATCTCGAAACAGCCGTTCCGGATTCGTCATACGCTGAAGTGCTGGTAAAATCGCTTGCCGTATGCTATATAACGCAAATGGCATCGGACAGCTGCAGTGACGCAGGCGAAAAGTCGATAGCGTCTAAGATAGAGCTTGCAGGCAAGTTTGCGATAGTCATACTGGCTTTGCCGGTATTCAGCAGACTTATGGAGGTAATAAAACAACTTTTACAGTGAGGGACTATGAAAACAGCTGTTATTAAAACATTTATTCTGCTTATCGTACTGCTCACGGCTGCAGCGTTTCCTTACAGGGCTTATGCCGAAGAAAGCGTAATAATCGACGGGTACAGTGCCGATATACCGCCTGAGCTTGAAAAGAGCCTCTCGGACGCAGGAATAACGCCGCAAAGCATAGACAGCGAGGCACTGTCTGTCGATAAGGTGATAAGCAATGTCACGGGTATGCTGTGGGAAAGCATCAAAAGCCCGCTGAAATTACTTATCTCGCTGATTTCGGTAACGCTTCTTTGCAGTATTGCAAACGTATTTGCGGATAACACAAGCGGAAATCTGAAAACAGTGTTTTCGCTCGTGTCGGTGCTTGCGTGCAGTACGATAACTGTGAGTGCCGCAAGCGATTCGCTGACAGCGGCATCAAAAACGCTTGAGTCGGGAAGCGTATTCCTTGCGAGCTTTATACCTGCATTTGCCGGAATACTTGCTACAAGCGGTCACGTCAGCTCTGCGGCAATGTTCAATACCGTTGTAATGGGCGGTGCGCAGGGCTATATGCAGCTTGCATCAAAGATACTTATGCCTGTATCAATGAGCATACTCGGAATATCGCTTGCAGGGAGCGTATGCGGCGAACTGAAGCTGGAAACGCTTGCACAAGCGGTGAAAAAGACGGTTATATGGATACTGGGTCTTATAATGACCGTATTCGTGGCGCTTCTTGCAATGCAGAGCTTTATCACTGTGCCGTCCGATAATGTCGGAATAAAAGCCGCAAGGTTTACCGTTTCAAACGGCGTTCCGTTTATCGGGGGAGCGGTTTCCGACTCGCTGTCGGTAATGTACGGCGGCATAGGAATCATACGGAATAATTTCGGTGTTTTCGGAATAATCACAGGGGGAGTGCTTATCCTGCCGTCAATAATTTCTGTGCTTTGCTATAAGCTGGCATTCTCGCTTGCGGCATCGTTCAGCGATCTGTTCGGCATATCACAGCTGACAGGGCTTATGAAATGCGCTGAGGGTGTAAGCTCGATAATTACCGCTATGCTCGTTTCGTTTCTCTTAATGGCGGTAATTTCGATTTCGCTGATGATTTTTATGGCAGGAGGTGCGGTATGACGGAAATCAAACAGGCGGCTCTTTGTATATGCATACTCGGTGCGGCTACAGGGCTTCTGAGAATGCTTATCCCGTCCGAAAAATATAAGACACGGATAACATTTCTGATTGCCTGCATATTCTCGATATGTCTTATCAATGCGGTAAAAGGCATCATACCGTCTGTCAGCTTTGATACGCAGGCATTTAATGTTCCGCAGGTGGATTTCAGCGAAAAGCTGTCCGAGCAGGCAAGGGTCACTGCGGCGAGGGCTGTAAGGGAGAAGATAGAGCGGCTGCTTTGCGATAACGGTTTTGATTATGATAAAGTATATGTAATTGCGCATATTGACGGTGCTTTCTGCATATCTATTACTGAGGTCGAGCTTGTATTTAACGCAGACGCAGACGAAGCTTACATATCCGATGCGGTCGCTCTGGTTAAGGCGGCATCGGGAGATGAAATAACCGTCAGATATTCAAAATCAAGATAAGAAACAGAAAAGGCATTTTATGAAAGATCTACTGAAATCCGATAAGCTGATAAAATTTGCGTTTATTTCAGGCATAGTGGCGATAGCTCTGATATTTCTCTCAGACTTCGGGAAAAGCACAGAAGCTGCTGTTACCGATGAGCAGGCGCTGGAACAGCGTATAACCGAAATGCTCACCTCTATGGACGGAATAGACGAGGTGCCGAATGTAACGGTGCGGCTTGATGAAGATAAGCACACGGTACTCGGCATAACCGTAGTCTGTCCTCAGGCGATAAGCAACAGGACGGCAGAAAGGGCAATCAATGCGGTCAGAACGGCTCTTGACGTTTCCGCATCGAAAATATGTATTACAACATAAGCGAGGTATTTATTATGAAAAGACCGAGAATCAATCTTATACTTGGCAAAAAGCATCTGGTTGCGGCGGGACTTGCACTTGTGCTTGCGGTAGGGCTGTACGCTAATTTTGCCATAGGAAGCAGTGCCGACGGCAAGAACGTTTCGGGAGATAACTACGGCGACACAAGGCTTGTTTCAAACGAAAAATCAAAAACGCAGGCAGATACCGACAAGGACAGCGACATTGTCGCATCCGCCGCTAAGAGCGACATCAGAAGTGACAGTGCGTCCGACAGCGAGGAATACTTTGCAAAAGCCCGTATTGATAAGCAGGCGAGCAGAGAAGAAGCAAAGGAAACGCTGAAGAGCATTTACGGCGGCGGAGATATGACCAAAGACGAGCTTGCCGTTGTTGCACAGGACGCTAAACAGCTGACCGACCTTATGGAAGCCGAAAACAAGATAGAAACAACGCTCAAGGCACAGGGCTTTGAGGATGTTCTTTGCTATCTCAGCGACAACAGCGCCAACATTATCGTGAAGTCGAGCGGACTTGATACCGCACAGGCGGCTCAGATAAAGAGTGCGTTACTGTCAGAGGTCGAGGTAGCGGGAGAAAACATCACTATCGTTGAAGTGCAGTGATAAATTGCATACAGCACCGCAGGCTATGCCTGCGGTTCAGGCTGTCGAAAAACCTCTTGTAAATATTAAAAATGGGGTCGAAGGGGCGAAGCCCCCGACAGGGTCTAGGGGCGGTAGCCCCAGTAATATAGCCCCTTTCCTAGGGAAAGGGGTTTGGGGTTTCGGCAAGGATGCCGAGATAGAACGCCCAAAGGCTTTGCAGGACGCAAAGCCCACAAAGCGTTCTTATAGGGATAGAGGATTCGCACTATCTTATAAAAAACAGACTTTTTCTACAAGCTGGACCGCAGGCATAGCCTGCGGTTTCTTTTTGTCCACATTACGTTAAATTGCCCTCTTAAACAAACAAATTTTGCAACATAGGGTTGACAAGCAAAGAAAACAGTGCTATAATACCTATATCGACAATTTGTTGATTATTTTTGTGCCATAAGAAAGGGGAAATGTAAAAATGGCAGAAAAGAGGATGTTTTCAAAGCAGGTATTATGGAGCGACAAATTTATAGATCTGCCATTGCCGGCACAGGTGCTGTACTTTCAGCTTTCAATGTATGCGGACGATGAAGGGTTTGTCAACTGCGCCGGATATGTACGCAGGCTTACAGGATGCAGTGAAAGCGATATAGAAGCACTGTGCAAAAACGGCTTTATTATCCCGTTTGAATCGGGCGTATATGCAATCGCTCACTGGAAGATAAATAACCACATACGCTCTGACCGTATGAAAAAGACCTCGTTTTCAGATGAGCGTGATATGCTCTATGTCCGTGCAGACGGGATGTATATACTCGATCCCGAAAAAGCGGCAGAGCAGAGGAAATCAGCCGTGACAACAAAATGTAGTCAAGTGTCTGACATCTGCCCGTCAGACGACGGCACAGGCAAGGAAAGTTCAGATAAGGACAGCACAGTCAAGAGCAGTTTTGATGAGGTAAGTGCCGTTTTGTCGGACGAAACCGACAAAAAATCGCTCTCCGCCGCCGCATACAAAGCAAAATTAACCGAATGCTTCGGTACGGACAACGTTGAGCGATATATTGAACGTTTCAATAAATGGGCCGATATGCACGGGCGGCAGAATATGCCTGTATACCCTACCATCGAGAAGTGGATGAAGGAGGATAACATCAGACGGTACGAAAGCGCAAACAGCAGTTTTACAGACGAAATGCTTGACGAGTGTCTGATGATAGACTACATAAGCTCAGACGAGAAACGAACAGAATAGAGTAAGTACAATAAGAAAGCCGAAATTGAAAGCAGAGAATTCAGCTATATATCTGCCTGTCTTGCCGGGGCAGAGCGAATTGTATTTGCTGAGCGTTATAAGGCTTGCGAGCGAAGCTATCAGCGTTCCGACACCGCCGATATTAACTCCGAGCAGAAGGCTGTGATAATCGTTTGTAAACTGCGAAAGCAGTATTGCCGAAGGAACGTTGCTTATAAACTGGCAGGAAATCACACTGAAAAGCAGGGGGTTAAGCTGAAGGGCAGATGAAAACAGGTTCTTTATCACATCTATCCTTGCCATATTTCCGGCAAAAATAAAGAAAAATACAAACGTGAACAAAAGCGGATAATCAACTGCGGCGAGCGCTTTTCTGTCCATAACGATAAGCGTCAGCGTGATGAAAATCATACCTATCAGGTACGGGATAAAATTGAACACGATAATTATAGCTATGGCGAACAGGAAAAGATAAGCGGCTGTACGTTTACGGTCGATTTTTTCGGGAGCGGACTTAAGTTCTATCGGCTCAGGCTTTACAAAGATAACACAGCATAGCGTTATCATTGCAACGGCAAGGATAAACGGCGGAAGCATTATCAGCGTAAATTCGCCTATCGGAATATTGAACTTTGAATAAAGATAAAGGTTCTGGGGATTTCCGAATGGGGTAAGCATACCGCCGAGATTAGCGGCGATATTCTGCATTATGAACGTGAACGCCATATAGCGTTCCTTGCCTGCGGTATGCAGTACATAGTATCCCAGCGGAAGAAAGGTCAGCAGAGCCATATCATTTGCAATCAGCATAGAGCCTATGAAGGTGACCCATACAAGCACCACTGTACAAATGCGTATATTGCGGAATTTTTTTACTATGTTGCAGGCGAGAATATAAAAGAACTGTACGTTTTTAAGGGCGCATACGACCGCCAGTACGCTGAAAAGGCAGGCAAGCGTCTTGTAATCGAAATAATCGAGATATTTCTCGTCGGGCGGAACTATAAATGATGTGATAACCGCCGCCAGTAAAGCTATCACCATAACTGTATTTTTCTTTATAAAACTTATCGCAGTATTCATTGTTCTACACTCATTATCTTAATCAAACCGCACAAAACCCTCCCGTGAGGGAGGGTAAATGCTTGTTTATTATGTTTATTATACCAGATCGTCCTCGTTGAAGGGGTCGCCGCATTCGGGGCAGAACTTCGGAGGATGTTCGGGATCGGCAGGTACCCAGCCGCACTTGTCGCACTTGTACTTCTTGGGAGCTGCAGGTTTTGACTTGCCGCATTCTGCACAGAACTTGCCTGTGTTGGTAGCGCCGCATTCGCACGTCCAGCTTGAAGGAGCAGGAGCAGCGGGAGCGTCGCCTTCCTTGCTCTTGCCGCAGTTAGCACAGAACTTGCCTGTATTTGACTGACCGCATGAGCAGGTCCAAGCCTCAGGCTTCTTAGCGCCGCAGGAAGAACAGAATGCACCTGTGTTTGTAGCGCCGCACGAGCATTTCCATCCGCCCGGAGTAGGCTGCTGAGGTGTTGTCTGCTGAGGAGCCGCAGGCATACCGCCGAGAACGTTGTTACCTGCGTTCATAGCCATATTCATACCCATAAAGCCCATCATAGCACCGTTTTCATTTGAGCCTGCCGCTTCGATACCACGAGCAACGGCACCTGTCATCATAGCACGCTGAACATCGCCGCCGAGCATTGTATCAGCCTTAAGACGATCCTTAAGAAGCTCTTTTGTTTCTTCGGAAATCGTGATAGGGCCAAGACCGATATTTGTGAGCATCAGACCTCTCTGTGCCCAGTTGTTAGCGGTTTCGTCCTTAGTCTTGTTGGTAAGGTTGTTGAGCTGGCTTGTAATCTGGTTGTAGCTGTAGCCTTCTGCTGAAAGCTGGTTTAACGCTACCATCAGTGACTGCATGAACTCGTTCTTGTACTGCTCGTTCTTGAAAATGTCCTTAACGTAGACCTGAGGAGCGTTTACGCCCTTGCTGAGAACCTCTGCGTAGAACTTGCAGGCATTCTCGGCATCGGGTATCTGAACCTCGAATGTGCCGTAGAAACGCAGCTCTACTGTTGTATTATAACGGGGATCGGGATAGGGAACGGGTGTTCCTGTACCGAAGGGGATTCCGGGCAGTTTCTGAAGGTTGATGTAGATTACTCTCTGCTCGGTGGCAGGTGTTCCGCCGTATGTGAATCTTGAAATAAGATCCTTGAGCGAATCCTTTATCTGACCTGCAAAGATTGAAGGTGCTGTCGAGTTGTCAAGTATGTAACGTCCGGGTTCTGTAACAACGTTTGTTATCTTGCCGTTGTCAAGGGTCAGCATACAGGTGTTTTCTTCAACCATGATTGCTGAGCCGTTGCTGATAACGTTGTCGGTTCCCTTTACGTTACTGCTTCTTGCATTACCGTTGTGCATCTTCTCGCCGTTAACAACAACAGTATCGTTGCCGATAACAGGGCAGTGAATGGCCTCTTTCCAGGTATCGCCGAGAGTACCTGAGAGAGCGCCTACAGCTGCTTTAATAAGTCCCATAGTAATATTTCCTTTCGAATTGAGTTTTTAATTTATTTTACTAAATTAAAATCGTTGACCAGCCATATACGGTCGGCAATTTCTGTAATGCCGCTTCCGCAGTACGGACACTTCTTGCCCTTTGCAGACGCATCAATGGGAGCGCCGCAGTTGGGGCAGTTGCTTGAAAATACAATGCTTGTCGTCTGTTCGTGCAGATCCTGCTTGTAAGCGAGCGTTACGCTGTACGCTGTCTGCATAAGCGCAGGCTTTGCGCTGTCTGCCTTTTCTTCCGACACCTTTGCATATTCATACTGAAGAGAAATTTCAAACCTTGCCGTTGCTTCCTTGCTTCTGTTCTGGTAGTTTGCGATTCCGCAACGGTGAATTTTTATGTTATTGAAAATCTCTTTTTCGTTGTTCGCATTAAGGGTGGTTATACGGTTATTGACCTTGTTTATAAGATCCTGCGTATATTCGCTTGCCTTAAGCGATTCGGCATTTTTGTTCATTACGGCATTGAGAATTGCGACTATTGCATTTCTTGCCTTGACCTCCATGCCCTTATATCCTATTTCGGGAAAATCACGGGTGATGGCAGGACCGTACATTTCACTGAGGGCTGTTATACCCTTAGGAGTGGTAGCTTCCTCCTTGACACCCTTGTTTATCATTTCCATTGCCTGTGACGGCGACATACCGAGATATTTCTGCGATGCGCTCCGCACCTTCGACACAATGACAAGTACAATGATGCCGATGACTATAAGGGGAGCAAGCCAGCTTAATATTGAAAGAATGAACGATGTTATATCCACATTATACTCCCTTTATACCGTCGTCTACAGTATCGTTTCTTATACCTGAGAAATCCGTCAGTACCCATGAATACTGACCTGTTGTAACAACAGAGCCGCAGTATTCGCATACGCCGGAAGAAGAAATCTCAAGCGGCGCACCACAGTTGGGGCAGTTGTGTCCGGTCATCTTGTCGGTTTCCGTCTTTGTTTCGACACCGAGCGAACGTACAAACTTCATCTTGTACTTCTGAACCCAGCGTGTAGTCTTGTCGCCTCTTATAATCTTGCCTGTCTTTTCGTCTACCTGATAATCTATCATTCTTGAGGTGAGGTATGCCGTTACATATTCGAACTGCGAATCACGCTCATACGAGGTAAGGTAAGCCGTATCTATAGCGATGCTCTCGTAGTGGTAAACAACGCCCTGTTCTATCTTCGCCTGTACCTGCTTGCAGGTGGTGTTGTAAAGGTTTTCGTGCATAACCGGTCTTACGGGGGTCATGTCACGCTTGCACCAGGCATTTTCAATATCTATGTATACCTGCTTTGTGAAAGTGATAAGGTCGGAAGCGGAGAAGTTGGGATCCTTCTGCTTTATAATGCCTTCTATCTGTTCGGTTCTGTTGGGCAGTACAACGTTTGCGCCGTTCATTGATGAAGGACGTGTTGTGCCGCCGCCGGATTTCTTTTTAGTTCCGCCGATTGTCGAAATGATAATAATAACAACGACTATGCCTATACCTATTATAACGGAAACAGGGTCGGCGTCACCGCTGTAGCTGCTGCCGCCGTAGTCATATCCTCCGCCATAGTCGCCGCCTCCGAAATCGTAACCGCCGCCACCGCCGTAGTCGTTATTGTCAAACGCACTTACGGAAAAGCAGAGCAGAAGCGCCGCTGCTATTGTCGCAATAAATGTTACAATAATCTTCTTCATAAATTTCTCCCTTATTATCGAAACAGTCTGCATTAAAATGCAGGCTGACATTTTCTGATACTTAATGACAAAATAGCACAGTATCCCGTTTCAATTATACAATACTTCCACAAAGAAGTCAATAATTGATAGAAGAAATACGGTAAATATGTCGAAAAATCAAAATAAATATTTTATAAAAGGCAAGTGCCGTCGACTGTCAATGCTGCCGACCGTCCGAGAAGCGATCGTTACTTTTTTACGGCGTTTTCAAGTACGGTCTTGAGAGTGCCGCTGAGAAGTTTTGACATTCTTTCGATAAGCTCGTCGGGATCGTTTTTCATACCGCCCTCAAGCCAGTCAAGGACAATGCCGACAATTGCGTATTTATAGAATGATGCGATAAACTTCTTGTCATCGTCAAAAACGCTGAGCTTCAGCGTCTTTGAAACGTTATCAATGAATTTGCAGGCAAAGTCAAGTGAAACGCTGTAAAGATAACGCTCGATAGTTTCACGGTGAAGCGAGTTATATACATGGTATATCAGCTTCTTGTTCTCCTTTACGAAGCAAAGCCCTGTCTTGAGTCCTTCCTCCCACGACTGACCGATTTCCATCTTTTCTACGGATTTCTGCGCTTCAGTAAGGAAGATTTCTTCGAGAAGCTGATAAATATCGCTGTAATGATAATAGAACGTGTTGCGGTTTACTCCGCAGTCATCGGTAATGTTCTTTACCGTTATTTTATCTAAGGGCTGATTGCTCAGCAGTTTTTTGAACGATTCCTGTATTGCTCTTTTGGTAAGTTCGGACATATTACCTCCGTTTTAGCCTGTGGTTTCTCCTGCTTTCTATTTTACGGTTATAATTATACAACATTCCCGTTAAAAATTCAAGTTTTAGGCAAAAAGTCGCATCTGCCTAAAAATCGGTCAATTTATACCGATTGCCCTAAAATTGAACAGCGGCGCAGGATTGACCGTTGTATAAACCGTCACGGCGGGTTAAAATATAGCTGTAAAGAAAAAGAAAGGACTGAAAATCATGAGATTTATCAAACGTGCAAAAGCAGCATATATTTCCACTTGCGCCGCAATAGCGGTCATAGGACTTATACTTATTCTTTTCCCGGAGATCTCAATGCTTGCGGTATGCTATATGCTCGGAATAGCGGCTATAGTATTCGGCATTGTAAAAATCACGGGATATTTTTCAGCTGACCCCTACGGGCTGGCGTTCCAGTTTGACTTTGCATTCGGTATCATAGCGATCCTGCTCGGACTTGTAGTTATTATCCATCCGGGTAATATAATGGCTCTGGTACCTGTCATAATGGGCATTTATTTTATGATCGACGGCATAATGAAGATACAGACAGCCGTTGATGCAAAGCGTTTCGGCGTAAGGAGCTGGTGGCTGATTCTTGTCAGCGCAATAGTTACAGGCGGAATAGGAATACTGTTACTCGTAAACCCCTTTGAGAGTGCGGTAGCGCTTACTGTTCTGCTCGGTATCACATTGCTTGCGGACGGCATTTCAAATATATGGATCGCCGCATACACAGTCAAGGCTATAAAAAAAGAAGTACACGCCGATGACAAAATCTATGTAGAAACAAGCAACAGGGAGGACAAAGATGATTAAGCTAGGCAAATGGATAACAAAGCACAGAGTAATCATTCTTATAGTTGCGGTCGTACTGCTGATACCCTCGGTACTCGGTATGATAGCTACAAGAATAAATTATGATATGCTCAATTACCTGCCCGACACTATGGAAACCATACAGGGTCAGGACATTCTGCTGAATGACTTCGGCAAGGGCGCATTCAGTATGATAATTGTGGAAGACATGGAGCCGAAGGACGTTTCCGCTCTTAAAGAAAAAATAGAAGCGGTAGATCATGTTGACTCGGTAATATGGTATGATTCGATAGCTGATGTTTCAATACCTATGGATATTCTTCCCGACAAGATAAAAGACGCATTCAACACCGATCATTCAACGGTTATGGCGGTATTCTTCGATACATCGACATCAGCCGATGAAACAATGGAAGCTATCAACACGATAAGAAATGTAACGAACAATCAGTGCTTCGTTTCGGGTATGTCCGCAATGGTAACAGATCTTAAAAACCTTTGCGAGCAGGAAGAGCCGATATATGTAGCTATTGCAGTAGTTCTTGCGGTAGTAGTAATGATGCTCTTTATGGATTCGTTCCTTATCCCGATAATCTTCCTCGCAAGTATCGGTATGGCTATTCTCTACAACTTAGGCAGTAACTACTTCTTAGGTGAGATAAGCTACATAACAAAGGCACTTTCCGCTATACTGCAGCTTGGTGTTACGATGGACTATTCGATATTCCTCTGGCACAGCTACAACGAGCAGAAGGTACGATTTGACGGCGATAAGGAACGTGCGATGGCACACGCCATTTCAAACAGTATCATTTCTGTAGCAAGTTCTTCTATCACAACAATTGCCGGCTTCCTTTCAATGTGCTTTATGAGCTTTACGCTCGGTGCGGATCTCGGTATCGTAATGGCGAAGGGCGTTGTATTCGGTCTTATCGGCTGTGTAACTATCCTCCCGTCACTTATACTTGTATTCGATAAGGCTATCGAAAAGACAAGGCACAAACAACTTATGCCGAAGTTCGACAAGGTCGCAAAATTCATCACAAAGCGTTCGTGGATATTCCTTATAATATTCGCAGTGCTGATAGGACCTGCGGTTTACGGCTATAACAACACACAGAAATATTACGATCTGAGCCAGACAATGCCTCAGGATATGGACTTCGTTATCGCCAACACAAAGCTGAAGGACGATTTCGGAATGTCAAACGTTCATATGATACTCGCTGATTCAAAGCTGTCGCAGAAGGACGCAAAGGCAATGCTTGACGAAGTCGGAAAGGTTGACGGTGTAAACCTTGCGGTAGGCTTTGATTCGCTTATCGGTTCGGCTGTTCCCTCAGAGATAATTCCGGATTCTATCTCGGATGTGCTTAAGAGTGATAAGTACCAGCTTATGCTTGTAGGCAGTGAATACGGAACGGCAACAGATGAGGTAAACAATCAGGTAACAGAGATAAACAACATTATAAAGAAGTATGACAGCTCGGCAATGCTTATCGGTGAAGCGCCCTGTACGAAGGACCTTATCGAAGTAACCGACAGGGACTTCAAGGTAGTCGATGTAATTTCGATAGCCGCAATCTTCCTTATCATTCTGGTAACCTTCAAGTCGGTTTCACTTCCGCTGATACTTGTAGCGGTAATCGAGTTTGCCATATTCGTAAACCTCGGTATTCCGTGTTACACAGGTACAGAGCTTGCGTTCATCGCACCTATCTGTATCAGTACCATCCAGCTTGGCGCAACCGTTGACTATGCAATCCTTATGACAACAAGATACAAGAAGGAACGTAACAAGGGCAGTGACAAGAACGAGGCGGTTTATACAGCGCTTAAATCCTCAATACCCTCAATTATAGTAAGTGCGCTCGGCTTCTTCGCCGCTACATTCGGTGTAGGCATTTATTCAAACGTAGATATGATAAGCTCACTTTGCGCACTTATGGCAAGAGGCGCAATCATAAGTATGGTATCGGTAATCCTGTTATTACCTGCTATGCTCAAGCTGTTCGATAAGATTATAATCCATACAAGCCTCGGCTTTAAAGAAGCAAGACAAGCCGGCAAAAAGACGAACTGAGAAAGGACAACAGTATGAAAGAGATAAGAAAAAAGATAATAAAGATAGTTTCAATAGTTCTTGCCGCCGCAATGATAGGCACATCTTCGGGACTTCTCGCATTCGCCGCACAGGGCGGTAACGATAATAATACATCGTCATTCGTTTCTGACAGCACAGAAACCGGAAGCAGCGAAAAGAGCAGCTCGGATACGGACGGCAAGGAAGAAACGGTATATATCATCTCAAATGCAGACGGTACAACAAAGAAGGTCATCGTCAGCGATTGGCTGAAGAACGGCTCGCACAACGCCACGATAGAGGACGAAACCTCGCTTAAGGACATTAAGAATGTAAAGGGCAACGAGAGTTTTACAAACAGCGGTGAAAATTACAAATGGGCGGCTGAAGGCAGTGACATTTACTATCAGGGTACGACAGACAAGTCACTCCCCGTTGATATGAAGATTACATATACTCTTGACGGCAAGACGGTCACTCCCGATGAAATAAAAGGCAAGAGCGGCAAGGTAACAATCCGCTTCGACTATACGAATAATGAAAAGCGTACCGTGAAGGTTGACGGCAAGGATATGCAGATGTACGTTCCTTTCCTGATGGTAACAGGAACGGTTCTTGATAACGAGAAGTTCTCGAACGTAAAGGTAACCAACGGCAAGCTGGTAAATGACGGTGACAGATCGGCGGTTCTCGGCTTTGCACTTCCCGGTATGCAGGAAAACTTAGGACTTGACAAGGACGATTATGAAATCCCCTCATACGTTGAAATCAGCGCAGATGTCAAGGATTTCGAGCTTATGACCTGCATGACGGTAGGTACGACAGAGCTGTTCAACGAGGTAGATACCGACAAGCTCAATATGGACGATATTGACGGTACCATCAAGGAATTCACAGACGCTGTAGATCAGCTTTCAGACGGTTCTTCACAGCTTTATGACGGACTTGTTACACTGTTTGAAAAATCGGGCGAGCTTGCTGACGGTACAAAACAGCTTGCAGACGGTGCAGGCACTCTGTATGACGGCACAGGCACACTTGTAAACGGCACAAACGATTTAAAGAGCGGTGCGGATGAACTGAACGTAGGCGCAGTAAAGCTGAAGGACGGCACAGTTTCTTTGGTAGCCGGTATCAAGGATCTGAAAACAGGCGCAGAGGCTCTTGACAGCGGTGCAGGAAAGCTGAAGGAAGGCACATCTGCACTGGCAGGCGGTGCAAATGATCTTATCAAAGGTGCAGATAAGCTTAACAGCGGTGCATCATCGCTTGACAGCGGCGCATCTCAGGTAGAGAGCGGCGCAGGACAGGTAAGCGCAGGAGCTTCAGAGTTGAACGAAGGTCTTGGCGAGCTTTCATCAAACAGCGAACAGCTGAACGCAGGCGCAAAGCAGGTATTCGACACGCTGTTATCCACAGCCGAAACGCAGATAAAGGCTTCCGGTCTTACCGTTTCTAAACTGACTATAAAGAATTACAAGACAGAGCTTAACAAGCTGGTTGATTCTCTTGACAAGGATAAGGTCTACACTCTTGCTTACAATACGGCACTCAAAACGGTAACTGCCGAGGTAGAAAAGAACAATGACGCTATAACAGCAGGCGTTACAAAAGCTGTACAGGCAAAGGTGCTTGAGGGTGTTCTCAAAGCCGCAGGCTATAATATGACCGCAGAGCAGTACAATGCGGCAGTAAAGGCAGGACAGATACCCGAAGCCGTACAGGCTAAGGTTACAGCCGCAGTTTCCGCTCAGATGTCAACAGATGCTGTTAAGGCTCAGATAAGCACAAATGTTGAAGCACAGAAGAAACAGCTTATCGAGCAGAATATGAAAAGCGAAAAGGTCACAAAGCAGATAAACGAAGCTGTAGCAAAGGCTAAGGCAGGTCAGACAACGATAAAGAATCTTATCGCACAGCTTGATTCCTACAATCAGTTCTATACAGGACTTACTGAGTATACGGCGGGCGTTGACAGTGCATATGACGGTTCAAAGACACTGTCGGCAGGTGCAACACAGCTTTACAGCGGTACTAAAAATCTTCACAGCGGTGCTACACAGCTTAAGAGCGGAACAGAGCAACTTACAAGCGGCGGCTCAACGCTTATCTCAGGCGTAAATCAGCTTGACAAGGGTGCAAGCGACCTTAAGGACGGTACGGCAAGCCTTGTAGCCGGTGTAGGCACACTCTATGACGGTGCAACACAGCTTGACAACGGCGCAGGACAGTTAAAGGACGGTACGACAAGCCTTGTTGCAGGTGTAGGCACACTTCACAGCGGTGCATTACAGCTTCATGACGGTGCAGGCGACCTTAAGGACGGCGCAGATAAGCTCAATGACGGTGTTGCAACTCTTATTGACGGTGTAAAGCAGTTAAGGGACGGTGCTAAGGAGCTGAACGACGGTATGGATGAGTTCAACGAGAAGGCTGTCAAGAAGATAGTAGACGCTGTTGACGGCGATATTGCTGGACTTATCGACAAGCTGAAGGCAACAGTAGCTTTAGGCAAGGACTATGACACATTCGGCGGTAAGTCGGATAAGACAGAAGGCACTGTAAAATTCATTTACAGAACAGAGAGCATCTCAGCCGACGATAAATAATCAATAACTTAATAAGTCAAAGGCTCTGACGGGGTTAATGCTCCGTCGGAGTTTTTTTATTACAAATGTCATACGGGAAAATACCGTTTGTAACTGGTGAAATCCGCTTTGCAGGTGTATAATCGTTACAGTAAGATAAATAAACAGCCGAAAGGGGAATACTTATGATATTTGCAAGCGTGAACAACCTTGTCAAGAATTACGGCAATCACTGTGCCGTAGATAACCTCAGCTTCAATGTAAGCGAGGGCGAGATATTCGGACTTATAGGTCCTAACGGGGCAGGAAAGTCAACCACGATAAATATTATCACAACACTTGACGAAGCGACTTCGGGAAGTGTGACGATAGACGGTATGGATACAGTGAAGCAAAGAGCGGAGATAAGACGCATGATAGGATGCGTTCCGCAGGAGATAGCGGTGTACCCGTATCTTACCGCAAAGGAAAACGTTGAATTTTTCGCTTCGCTGTACGGCTTCAAGGGCGAACAGCTTCATAAGAATGCAATGACCGCTCTCGAATTTGCAGGGCTTGCGGATAAGGCGGATATGAAGCCGAAGAAAATGTCGGGCGGTATGAAACGCAGACTTAACATTGCCTGCGGTATAGCACATAAGCCTAAGCTGATAGTTATGGACGAGCCTACCGTTGGAGTTGACGCACAGTCAAGAGAGCATATAATGAGTTCGATAAAGAAACTGCGTGAAAGCGGTGCGACAGTAATATATACCTCGCACTATATGCACGAGGTAGAGGAAATCTGTGACAGAGTCGCTATAATTGACAAAGGCAGACTTGTGGCAGAAGGCACACAGCAGGAGCTTATAACGATGATAACCGACAGCTGTACGGTACATATCACCACAAAGCAGTGCGACAGCGAAACAAGAAGCAGAGTATCAAGGGCTGTTTCCTGCCTGCCCGATGTAAACAGGGTGCAATTTAGCGACAATATGATAAGCGTAGATATGAGCATAAGCTGTAACGATATTTCACACGTTATAAGCGAGCTTGTAAAGCAAAATCTGCCTGTAATCGAGATAAGCACGGAAAAGCCGGATATGGACGCTGTGTTCCTGTCGCTTACAGGACACGAGATACGTTAAGGAGCGGAAATATGCTTAGTTTGATAATAAAACAGATAAGGGAGTATTTCAGAAGCCCCGTAAACGTATTTATGGGGCTTTTATTCCCGGTGCTACTGGTATTCTTTCTCGGAACGATGCTTCAGAATCTTGATATAGCGGATTATGACATAGGAGAAATTAAACTGCAATACAACGTTACGCAAACATACGAGCAAAGCGGCAAGGCATTTGCTGAGTTTCTTGACAATATCAGTATGATAAAGGCGGAAAAGGCAAGCGATGAAAAAGCCGCACTGAGCCTTACCGATAAGGGCGATATAGATGCATATATCGAACTTAAAAACGGGGAAATTCTGTTATACTGTGGCAGAAACGAAATTGCTAACAGGGCGCTCGGCTCGGTGCTGAATTCTTTCATTGCGGTATCCGATACATATTATAAAATAGCATCGACCGACCCGTCACTGCTTATGAATACAGATACAGATACCGAAAAGTCATTTGTAGAGCAGGACGGACTTGGCGTTACACGGAGTATGATGGACTATTATGCGGTGAGTATGGCGGTAATGATGATATTCATGTCGCATATGATAATGGGCAGTACGGCTCTCAAGGACGAGGAAAGGATATTCACCCTGCAGCGTCTTTATCTGTCACCTGTCGGCAAAGTAAAGCTGTTTTTCGGAAAGCTCATCGGTACGCTTCCCCCCGCAGTTATAGGAAATGCGGTGATAATGCTGTTTTCGGTGATTGTGTTCGGAGCGAAATACTGCGACAGCTTTGTCGGAAACCTTATCCTGTTCCTGCTGTTCTCCTGCTGCTCACTTGCGACGATAGCTGTAGGTATGCTGATAGGGGTACTGATAAAAATTCCTGCGGAGAGCATCGTGATACCGCTTACATGGGCATTGCTGTTCTTCTCAGGCTCGTTTTCAAAGCAGGTATTTATCGAAGGGCTCAGCGACAAGCTGCCGCCTTATATCGTTCAGCAGGCGGCATTCAGACTTACTCTTTACGGTGAAAGCGACAGTGCGTTGGCGGTAATTGCGGTATGCCTTGCCGTGACGGTTGCGGTATCGCTTATCGGTGCGGCAATATTCCGTGTAAAAAAATCCGTCTGAAAGGGGAGCGTATTATGAATAATATAAGAACGGTATTTTTCGGTATGCTGAAGCGTCTTAAATACGCACTTATAATCGCACTTCTTGTAGGGGCAGGCAGTATAGGGCTTTATTACTGCGGCAGACCGATAGCAAACGTGTTCTCGGTAAACGACAAGATAGATATCGCCCTTAGCGATAACGATAAATCGGAGCTTTCCGCAATGCTGAAAAGCTATCTCAGCGACAGGATAAATATGAACATTATCGAGGACGGCAAAGAAAAATTCAATGATAAATTGATTAACCGTGACGTTTCTGCTATAATAGAGATACCGCAGGGCTTTGAAAAGAATGTAATCGGCGGAAAAGACGTGAAGATAAAATCCACCACTCTTGACGATTACGAAAACGGCGCTTATATCTCGGTCTATATCGAAGGCTTTATGAGAAGCGTCAATATTGCCGCAAATGCCGCAAAAGGCGATGCAGAGCTGTTTTCGAGAATTATGAACAGCGATGCCGCCGACACAAAGCTCACTAAGGAAAATGCGGTAACATCCGACAGAGAGGACGAATATGTCTCTGCAGGCTTTAAGTTCTCCGAAGGATTTATGATAATGCTTGTCACAGCTATCGGCATATTTATCACTCTTGCGGTAATGGAAGACAGGCAGTACGGAACATACAGCAGAATGGCTGTTTCATCTGTAACGGGCGTTCAGTACATTGTCGGAACGCTTGGGGCAAGCGTGCTTATATCCTTTACGGCGCTTGTCGTTTTACCGCTGTACCTGCTTATCACGGGCGCTCAGATGACATCCGGCTATCCGCTTGTGTTTGCCGCCGTAATAATCTACTCGCTGTTCAACTCGGCATTATCAATAATGCTCGCACAGCTGATAAGCTCAAAGCAGGCTCTTGCCACGCTTTCGGGCTGTATCACCTCGATAGGCGCATTGCTCGGCGGTGCGTGGTTCCCGATAGACGAAACGGCAGGTATGCTGAAATATCTGTCATATATCACGCCGCAATACTGGTATGTCTGCTTTATGTCGGGCGAGGCTGAACAGCCTGTGATAAACATCTGCGTGCTTATACTCTACACATTGCTTATAATGCTTGCAAGCGCCGCACTTTTCGGCAGAAAGTCGGTAGTTTCAAAGGCATAACGAAAGGAATACGAATTGTCACTTATATATCTTGTATTCAAACTCACGGCAACAGCCGCATTCGGCACTATGAATATAATGAATAACTGTGATTCGGGCGATACGGTGCTTACCGTACTCGCCTTTTCCTGCTTTGCTCTGGCTGAATATCTGCTGTCGGTGCTTAAAAAGTCGGATAAAGCGGCGGCGGTATGTTCGTGCGTTTCGGCTTTTATCGCATTTCTTATATACAGCGACAATCTGATATTCGTGCTGTGCTTTGCCGTAATCTTTGCTGTAGATAAATTCGGTGCGGGAAAGTATTTCCGACATATCGGCGCTGTTTCGGTACTGCTTGTTTTTTTCATAGTAAAACCGCCGTTTATTGATGTGCTGATACTTATTATAATGCTTGTGGCATTCACTGTCACCCATATTACCGCAGGACAGCTTATCAAATGCCGTGAACAGCTTGCAGAAAGCAGAGAGGAAACTGTTCGCCTCAACCGCAGGATAGCAAGCCTTGAAGAATACGCTAAAACAGCAAAAAAATCTGCGGCTGTCGAAGAACGCAGACGGTTTTCAGCAAGGATACACGATAAGCTCGGACACAGTATTTCCGGAAGTATAATCCTGCTTGAGGCGGCAAAGCTGAACATCAGGACAAACCCCGACAGTGCCGAGCAATGTATTACTACAGTAACCGATAACCTCAGAAGCGGCGTTGACGATATAAGGCAGGCACTGCGTGAGGAGCGTCCCGACAGCAAAACAATAGGAATAAGTGAGCTTAAAGAGATACTCGGTGAATATAAGGCAAAATATAACATAAGGACAACGCTTGAAATCAAGGGCGATGCGGACAGAATCACATTCCGCATATGGAACTGCATAAAGGAAAATCTCGTTGAAACGCTTACAAATACGCTCAAGCATTCGGGAGCGGACGAATTTTCGCTGAAAATATCGGTTATGAACAAGGTGATCCGTGCCGAGTTCAAGGATAACGGCAAAGGAAGCGACAGCTTCAGAAAGGGTACGGGTCTTACGGCGATAGAGGAACGCACGGTGCTTACGGACGGAAAGTGCATATTTCCTGCACAGACGGACGGATTTTCGGTAGTAAACATATTCAGTCTGAAAGAGGAGAACGTATGAAGATAATTATAGCAGATGATGACAGCATAATCCGTGAGGGGCTTAAGATGATAATCTCGTCACAGCCTGATTTCGAGGTGACCAGTGTTGCCTGCAACGGTGCGGAAGCGGTAGAGCTTTGCAGGAAATACAAGACCGATATAGCGCTGCTTGATATAAGAATGCCCGTTATGGACGGCATTGAAGCCGCAAAGATAATGCTTGAAGAAAATCTCTGCAAGCCGCTTTTGCTGACAACGTTTGACGAGCAGGAGCTTATACATCGTGCGCTTAAAGTCGGGGTCAGCGGCTATATTCTCAAAAACACGCAGACAGACGGGATTTTCAGTGCGCTGAGGACGGTATATAACGGCGGTACGGTATTCCAGCAGGATATTCTGTCGTATATCCGTGATGCCGCAGTAAAGTGCTACGGCAAGAGCGCCGTTTTCGGTCTGCTTACCGAAAGAGAGCTTGATATAGTAAAGCTGATTGCAGACGGCTGTTCGAACGCAGAAATTGCCGAAAAGCTGTTTTTGTCAAACGGTACGGTGAGAAATTATATCAGCGTAATACTTGAAAAAACAGGTCTTGAACACAGGACGCAGATAGCGGTAAGGTATCTTAAAGGTGATGAATAAAAAGCTCCCGTAAGCCGACAAAACGGTTTACGGGAGTTTTCGTTTATGTGATTTTATAAAGATATTCGTTGCCTCTTTTGCCGATATAATCAATTACTCCGACATATTGCAGAATTTTGATTGTGATGCCTGCATCGCCTGAACGCATACACCTTCTGAATTCCTTTAGTGTAAATGTTTCGGGTAATCCTTCGGGGATAAAGCATCGGTAGCTGTCGCTGTCCTCAAGAAACGTAAGGCGAAGCAGGGAGGTGGGAACGGCTACCTTTCTGTCTGTCTTTCTGCGTTTCATATCCTTTGCGCAATAGCGAAGATTTTCTACGGCTATATCCGCAATGCAGACGGTCAGATTCGGATCGTTCAGGTACTGCCTGATTCGGTACAGTTCAAGGAAAAAGTCGGTCATATCGTTTGCGGTAATGTTCCTTCCGCTACTGAGTATCTCGCCTGTCGCCTTATCGACATAATTAAGACGGCTCTTTTTATGAAAAGGGTAGACTATCGTAACGTGCGATGCTTTGAGGAACGTATTCAGCTTAGGTACAAGATAGCTGAAGTTTGCCGTCTGTATCTCAAAAATTCCGTTCTCGGTAACAAGGTCCGCAAAGTAACTGCCTATCTTTATTTCCTTATCGAAAAGAGTGGCGGCAAAATAGCTTTTCAGCGTTGCGTGTATCTGCTTTTCGTTCAGTATGCCCACACCGTCGCCGCTGTCGGCTGTAGCAGTACAGGCGCTGAACCGTGCATTGTCGGGCGAAACGTAAAGAGGCTGCTTATCATACTGCCTTACCGTACAGCTGTCACACTGTATGAACACAGGCACACCGCCTTGCTCGTTTGAGCGGATTATCCCCGTTGCAAGTTCTTTCAGCTTATCTGTGGCGTTGGATACGGCATAGCATCTGTCGGCTACGGTAAACATTGATATATCGTTTGTGTTGTCGCCGAAAACTATAAGCTCATCCGCACCGACAAGCTCCTTCAGCTTCAGTGCCGCATTAGCCTTTGAAACGTCCTCACGGTAGATTTCATACCAGTATTCGTCGGTATCGTATGTATCGGGCTGATAGTTTCTTGAAAAGCCGTTCGTTCTGTAAAAATATCGGTCAAGCTCATCGGGCTTCATTACAGGCTCGATAAGCGTTATATAATAAATATCGCCTTCGAACAGCTCGTCATAGCTTTTTGCACGGTGCATTCTTCTGTCACCGGCTCTGTCCTTTAAATAACGCTCCGTACCTTTGTTGAGCCGTTCTTTAAGATAGCTTACTCTTTCGTAATTGTCTATGACCGAGTACACAAGCACGGATTCTTTATGTTCATAAAAGAACGACTTTATGAACGCTTTAGATTCTTCGCTGAAAAAATGCGTTACGATACGCTCCTTTGTGACAGGGTCGATTATAAAAGCGCCGTTATGAGTTATCACGGGCAGCTTGAAATTGATACAGCTTACTTTCGGCTCGGCTGAATGCACGGAACGTGCGGTAGCGTAGCTTATCTTGATGTCATCGTCAATAAGCCTGTTCATCAGCGCCTCTGTCATTCGTCCGATTTGTGCCTTATGGTCAAGAAGCGTCCCGTCAAGGTCGGTAAGATACAGTTTCATTTGATTTCTCCGATTACAATTTATTTATATTTATATATCTCGGTATGGGGTTTGGGGCGTAGCCCCAAGGCGGGTCGCAGGGGCGCCGGTACCCGTATTCACTATTTTTGAAAATGGGGTTTGGGGCGTAGCCCCAATGCGGGTTGTCAGTCGTTGGTGTCGCTGCGTCGTGCAGCGACTGTGTGCGACTGACTGCAAGCATCCTTGCTTAGTGAGGGCGGCAGCCCCACACTCACCCCCGGCATGGATGCCGGGCGTGTATGCCTAAGGGCTTTGCAAGGACGCAAAGCCAACCAAGCATACACAGCCCTTCACCACGGGGAATGGGTTTTGGGTTAGGGATTGAGAACAAGCACTTTTTTGGAAAAACAGACTTTTTCTACAGTCTGTTTATATATCTATAATAACAGAAAAACTTACACAATTCAACCCTTTTGTGTATATTGCACAAATTACTATTTTAAAAGTCGGGAATAATTCACTTTCTTTTTTTGATAAAAAATTGTCAAACCACTTGATAATGAGAGAAAAATTTTGTATAATAGAGAAGTAGAAATTTAGCGGACGCTTTGCGCCTGCAAAAAATTCACAAAATTTTTAGGAGGAATATTCCAATGTCAGTTAAAGTTGCTATTAACGGTTTCGGCCGTATCGGACGTCTTGCTTTCAGACAGATGTTCGGCGCAGAAGGTTATGAGGTAGTTGCAATCAACGACCTTACAAAGCCCTCAATGCTCGCTCAGCTTTTAAAGTATGATACAGCACAGGGCGGTTACTGTGGTAAGATAGGTGAGAACCTTCACACAGTTACTGCTGATGACGAAGCAGGTACAATCACAGTTGACGGCAAGACACTTAAGATCTATGCTATGGCTAAGGCTAATGAGCTTCCCTGGGGCGAAATCGGTGTTGACGTAGTTCTCGAATGCACAGGTTTCTACTGCTCAAAGGACAAGGCACAGGCTCACATCGATGCAGGTGCTAAGAAGGTTGTTATTTCTGCTCCCGCAGGTAACGATCTGCCCACAATCGTTTACAGCGTAAACGAAAAGACTCTTACAGCTGATGACAAGATCATCTCTGCTGCATCTTGCACAACAAACTGCCTTGCTCCTATGGCTAAGGCTCTTAACGATTATGCTCCTATCCAGAGCGGTATCATGAGCACAATCCACGCTTACACAGGCGACCAGATGATCCTCGACGGTCCTCACAGAAAGGGCGACCTCAGAAGAGCAAGAGCAGGTGCTGCTAACATCGTTCCTAACTCAACAGGTGCTGCTAAGGCTATCGGCCTTGTTATCCCTGAGCTGAACGGTAAGCTCATCGGTTCTGCACAGAGAGTTCCTGTTCCTACAGGTTCTACAACAATCCTTACAGCTGTTGTTAAGGGTGCAGACGTAACTAAGGAAGGCATCAACGCTGCTATGAAGGCTGCTGCTTCTGAGTCTTTCGGTTACAATGAAGATGCAATCGTTTCTTCTGACGTTATCGGTATGAGATTCGGTTCACTCTTTGATGCTACACAGACAATGGTAGCTAAGATCGCTGATGATCTGTACGAAGTTCAGGTTGTTTCATGGTATGACAACGAGAACTCTTACACATCACAGATGGTAAGAACAATCAAGTACTTTGCTGAAATATAATCGGTAAAAACTGATACATTACGGCTCGTCTTCGGACGAGCCTTTTTGTTGTCCGCTATTTCTGAAAATTAGCTGAAAGCGATTGATTTTTCTTTGCCGTTGTGGTAAAATAGTGGATAGTTTATGTAAGCAAAGGAGTTCATAATGGTTAAAAAAATATTAGCAGGCATTTTATGTGCCGCAACAATGATTACATTATCAGTAGGATGCTCAGGTGGTGCTACTCCCGGTGCGTCAACCGACCCTTCGGCAAAGATAACAGGCAACACGGGTGAAGTAAAGCTCGAAAAGGGCGACAAATATGCCGTAATGACAATAAAAGACTACGGCGATATTACAATTAAATTATATCCCGATGCCGCACCTAAAGGTACTCAGAATTTCATCGACCTTGCAAACAGCGGATTCTACAACGGAAAAACGTTTCACAGAGTAGTAGCCGACTTTATGGCACAGGGCGGTAAGGATTTCACGGGAAAGACAAACGTTGAGAGCTTCGGCATAGAAACAAACTACAATATGCGCCATTTCTACGGTGCGTTCTGCTATGCCAATGCACTCGGCAATAATTCCACAGAGTTCTACATCGTAAACAACAAGAAATCGCAGGATTACAGCAGTTTCAGCACCTCAAGAATAGACAACAACATTCAGGGCTATGAGGACTACGCAAAGCAGTACGACAAGGATTCTCAGGAATATACCTACTATATGTTCCAGGCAAACTACTACAGAAACTTAAAGCAGTTCATAGAGAATATGGATGACGCTACAAAAGCAAAATACAAGGAAGTCGGCGGCACTCCCTCTCTTGACGGTAACTACACCGTGTTCGGTCAGACGGTTGACGGCTTTGATGTTCTTGACAAGATTTCTGCCGTTGAGGTTGAAACAAACGACGCTATGGGCGGCAAAGAAGTAAGTAAGCCCAAAACGGAAATAATCATCGAAAAAGTCGAGATAAAGGATTACGAATAAACCGATTGTATTATATCAAAACATATAATTCCCCCTTGAACAAGGCATTATGATATGCCTTGTTCAAGGGGGAACGTTTTATTTAAAAAGAAAATACGGAGCCTTTTACAAAGCTCCGTATCGTAATCACATTTGATTTTAATCAGAAATTGATATTGTTTACATCCGAATTTGCAAGCTGTATCTCCTTCTTAGGAATACGCTTGAGAGGAGAATAAACAAACTTCTTGCAGGAATCGTAAGATTTTACAACTCCGAACTTCGAGCACTGTATCTTATCATCACCCATAGCGGTGCCAAGCTCACAGTACTTGCAGGAAGGCTTGATATTGTTGCCGAACAGTTTCTTTTTCATATAAACACCACCTAACGAAATTTCACTGCATATTATTGCCGTTATATCTAAAGTAATTATATCACATCATTAAAAATAAATCCAGTACTTTTTCAAAATTTTTTATATTTTCTTCATTTTTCCCGTACTTTTCAGTAAAATGAACGTCATTGCCGCTATACACATAAGCAGTAAGGGGTCTGTCAGCAGTATATCTGTGGCATAAGAAAACACATCGACGGCAGGCTCATATCCCGTTATCTGCAGTATAAGACAGCACACACCGGCGCTCACAGCCGATATCAATATGCGTGAAAATATAAAATACAGCTTATTGACCTTAAAATCCGCAAGAGAGAATATCTGATATATTACGCACAGTCCGCCGAATGAAATAAGCGCAGAGGTTATCGGCAAGGAGAAAATAACGCCGTCTGTCTTTATATTCGTTATTTCGGTCACCGCCTTAAAAAAGGCGGGTATCTCCATATTAAAGACAGCGTGCAGCAAATATCCTGCAAGCTCCGTTACGCAGTTGAAAAGCAATATCGGCAGAATAATATTCAGCATTGCTCTTGCCGCTGAAATAAGAGAAGCCGATATGTCGGACGAAGAAAAGCTAATCTTTGTCCTGTGCGGCTTTAAAGCGGTATTTCTGACATTCATAACAACAGCCGCAAGGAAATTTGCCGTAAGGCAGGATATAAATACAATAATCCCTGCGGTCACATCGTTATACACGCCTATCCCCACTATACCAGTAACAAAGGCAGGTCCGCTGTTGTAGCAGTAGCATAAATGCTTTGAGTAACTGCGGCTATTGTCAGGGTCATTACCGTATAGCTCACTCAGAAGCCTTACACCGACAGGATAACCGCCTATCTGGCTTAAGATAAATACGGCGAAGGCCTTTTTGTCGAGCCTTAAAATGTATCTTGCTATGTACCACAAAGGCGTTGCCGTGACTTCACCGATATTGGTTTTTATAATAAGCGTGGCAAAAGCCATAAAGCAGAATAACGATGGTATAAGACTGTCAAGGCAGGTGCCGATACACCTTCGTACCGTGTCGGACGTTCCTCTGCTGTCAGCGGTCAGAAGTACGCATATGATTACCGATAAAATACAGATTGTCGCTTGTCTGATACGTTTTGCTATAATTATCCCCCACTTCTTTTTTGCTTGTACCTGCATATAAATTATATGAAAGGAGAGCGGAAAAATGAACGTCGATAAGTTAGCAATGAGATATGAACAGCTTAAAAACAAAACACGCAAGCATTCGTTTATCACACTGAAGGACAACAGGAGCGCCGAGCTTGAATGCTGCAGGAAAATACTGAAATTCGAGGATAATATAATTGAACTTGAGATTCCGTGCGGAATAGTGAGGATCATCGGTATCGGGCTGAAATTCAAGACATTCGGTTACGACAGCGTGAAAATATCAGGGAAAATACATTCGGTCGGGTTTGAACAGGCAAATCACGGCGAAGCGGAGGAATTATGAAGAGAAGAAAAGCAAGGGCAGCATTTGCCGCATATATCACGATAAATGGGCTTGGCGGTTTTCAGGAGAAGTTTATAAGCGAGCTTATAACAAACGATATTCAGATATATGAAATATGTCAGGGAAAAGACGGCTTTACGGCTGTCATAAAGCCGTACAGCTATCTTAAAACGGCGAGAATAGCAAGAAAACACGGAATACGACTCAGAGTTACCGAAAGGCAAGGCTTTATATTCAGGCTTTTGCCGCTAAGGAAAAGATGGGGGCTTGTTACCGGCGCATTGTGCTGTTGCGCTGTAATAGTCCTGCTGTCGCAATTTGTATGGAGAATAGACATTATCGGAAACAGCGAGGTCACCGACACACAGATATGTGCCGTGATGGAGAAAAACGGCCTTATGCCCGGCTGCAGCAGGAAGTCTTTTGACGAATGGGTATGCGAGCAATCTGCAATGGCTGAAATCAGCAGGCTGTCATGGGTGGCGGTCGAGCGGCAAGGGAGCAGGGTGTCTGTAAAGGTTGCTGAAACAAACGATCCTGAGCCGGCGGAAATTCCGATAGAAACACCTTGCAACGTAATAAGCGACTTTGACGGTCAGCTTATCTATACGGAAATATATAAGGGCAAGCTGCAAACTACCGTCGGAAGCGGCATAGCAAAGGGTCAGCTTATCATAAGCGGTACTGTCAACGATAACGGAGGACATATCGTATATGTTCACGCAGACGGACTGCTAAAAGCCGAGTGCGAGCAGACGGAAGAATTCTTTCTTCCGTTTGAGCAGACACGAAGCGTGAAAACCGACGAGAAATATTATTCAACATATCTGATGTTCGGCTCTTTTGCCTTGCCGCTTCCGTGGGAGCATTATGAGGCGGAGAATATGGACGGCTTTACCTACAGCGAGGATACATATAATGTAAGCATTCTCGGTGCAGATACACCGTACAGATATAAAAGGGGAATTTACACAAGGCTGTCGGAGAAAACCGTCAGATATACTGCCCGTGACATAATGACACAGCTTGAAAAGCAGAAAAAGGACTATGAAGAAAATTTCCTTTCGCAGTGCAGGATACTTTCGGATGAAAGAGAGGTCTGTACGGAAGAAAACGGTATCAGAATGACAGTGAAATATAAGCTGGAGCGTAATATCGGCGTAAAGCAACCGATTACTGTTTTATATTGATTTAGCGTAAAATTGTATTGAAAAAAAGCCCGGAATGTGGTATAATATCATAGAATAGAGCATAAAACAGATGAATTTCAGGATTTGAAAGGAATATATCACGATAAATGACAGAAAAAGCTGTTAGCATTCAGGATATGAGCCGGATTCACCTTATTTTCGGTGACTTTGACAACAATATCAACATTATTCAGAAGGAATATAAGGTTTCGATATTCACCCGTGACGATGAGATACGCATAAAAGGCGATGAAAACGCTGTGGATAACGCAGAGCAGGTAATAAAAACGCTGATTTCAACCGTTGAAAAAGGTGAAACGCCGACCGAGCAGAGCGTAAGATACGCTATTTCTATGACAAACGAGGGAAAGGGCGAGGAGGTACAGACGCTTACTGCGGACTGCATCTGCGTCAGCCATACAGGAAAGCCGATAAAGGCGAAAACGGTCGGTCAGTCGAAATATGTAAACAGCATAAAGAAAAATACCATAGTGTTCGGAGTGGGTCCTGCCGGTACGGGTAAGACATATCTTGCCGTAGCGCTTGCGGTAAGGGCGTTCAAGGCGCACGAGGTGCAACGTATAATTCTTACACGTCCTGCCGTGGAGGCGGGCGAGAAGCTCGGATTTCTGCCGGGCGACCTGCAGAACAAGGTCGACCCTTATCTGCGTCCGCTGTATGACGCACTTTTCGATATGATGGGGTCTGAAGCGTTTCAGCGTAATATGGAGCGAGGCTGTATAGAAGTCGCTCCGCTTGCGTATATGCGAGGCAGAACGCTTGACGACAGCTTTATAATACTTGACGAGGCGCAGAATACGACTCCTGAACAGATGAAGATGTTTCTGACCAGACTCGGCTTTAACAGCAAGATGGTCATAACGGGCGATATTACCCAGATTGACCTGCCTGATTCAAAACGTTCGGGACTTGTCGAGGCGACAAAGATATTGAAGAATATCGAAGACATCGCCATCAACCGTTTTACAGAAAAGGACGTTGTGCGTCACAGGCTGGTACAGGATATAGTAAGAGCCTATGAGCAGTACAATGAAAGAAAGAAAAGCTGACCGCTTTTAAATGAGGAAAGTAAAAATGTCTGAGAAGAAAACACCTAAAATATATATGTCCTTCAGAAACAACCAGAAAGCAATAGAAGTACCTAACGGTCTTCGTACCGTTATAAGAAAGTGCATAGCAGAAACGCTGAGAGTTACCGATTTTGTCGGTGACGCAGACGTATCGGTAACACTTGTTGACAACGAGCGGATAAAACGCATCAACAAGGAGTTCCGTGACAAAAACAAGGTCACCGATGTAATATCGTTTCCGCTCGGGGCGTATGACGAGTATGACGTAAACCCCGAAAACGGTGCTTATATGCTCGGGGATATTGTAATTTCAATGGAGAAGGCTCACGCACAGGCGATAGAATACGGTCATTCTCTTGTAAGAGAGGTCGGATTTTTAGCAACACATTCAACGCTCCATCTTCTCGGATACGATCACGAGGACGATCCCGACGGAGAAAAGGTGATGCTTGAGTTGCAGGACCTTGTGCTGAACAACCTTAAGATCACACGGGAATAAAAAGAGGTCAAAGTGTTTAAAAGACTTGCTAACAGTTTTAAATATGCGGCAAGAGGAATATGGTTCTGTATCAGTCATGAGATGAATATGCGTATACACATTGTTGCGACAATGTGTGTGCTGTATCTGTCGCAATTCTATAATTTCACAAAGGAACAGTTCATATTGCTGATAATAACCTGCGTGACGGTTATTTCCGCCGAAATGATGAATACAGCTATAGAGGTAGTCATCGACAAGGTTTCACCGGGCTACTCGGCGCTTGCAAAGGTCGGAAAAGACGTTGCCGCAGGCGCAGTATTCGTAACGGCTGTTGCGGCAGTGATAATCGGCGTAATACTGTTCTGGGATATTGAAAAATTTAAGATTATATTTGAGTTTTTTACGGGTGACATATGGAATCTGGCAATGCTAATAGCGTTTGCCTGCCTTTCGTATCTGTTTATAGCGAAAGGAAAGAAAAGAAATATCAAAGGAAAGATGAAAAATGAATAATCCGAAATCGGTATTTGTGGCTATTGCAGGCAGACCTAACGCCGGCAAATCCACGCTTACAAACTATCTTGTAGGCGAAAAGATAGCTATAGTCAGCGACAAACCGCAGACAACAAGAACAAGAATAAACGGCGTACTTACAAAAGGCGAAACGCAGTATGTGTTCATAGATACGCCCGGTATGCATAAAGCAAAGAACAAGCTGTCGGATCAGATGCTCAAATCCATAAGAGAGAGCGTGACCGATGTTGACGTGATACTTATGATGGCAGATGCGACCAAGAAAATTTCTCCGATAGAGCATAATCTTATTGACAGCTTCAAGGACAGAAAGACAGATGTCGTTCTGCTTATAAACAAGGTCGATTTAGTAAAGGACAAGTCCGAGCTTCTTTCTCTTATAAAGGAATACAGCGAGCTTTACGATTTCAAGGAGATAATTCCGATAAGCGTAAGGCAGAGGATAGGTGTTGAAGAAATAATGCCTGTAATCGACAGATATGTAAAGCTGTCGCCGCATTATTTTGACGATGAGCTTCCGACCGACCAGGCGGAAAAGGTATGGCTTGCGGAAATTGTCCGTGAAAAGATACTCAGAAATATGAACGAGGAGATTCCGCACGGAACAGCCGTTTATGTTGAAACGATGGAGGTAAGGCAGAAGCCCAACGGCAAGGAGATTGTCGATATAGGCATAGTCATCGTCTGCGAAAAAGCGTCGCATAAGGGCATGATTATCGGAAAGCAGGGCTTAATGCTTAAAAAGATAGGCTCTGAGGCAAGAGAAGATATGCAGGACTATTTCGGCTGTAAGGTCAATATGCAGATATGGGTAAAGGTAAAAGAGGACTGGAGAAACAGAGAATCCGACATTGCCGACTTCGGACTTAAAGCCGACTGATATATAATCAAAAGGAGTAGCTGTTCAATGCTTATTACGCTGAAAGGGCTTGTTATCGGGCAGCGCATTATAGGCGAGAACAGCTGTTTTCTTGACCTGTTCACTGACAAGCTCGGAATGATAGAGGTTATGGCGCACGGCGCAAAGAAGATAGGCGGAAAGAATTCGGGTGCCGCATCGCTTTTCAGCTATGCAACGTTCTGCGTCAGCCGCAGCAGTAAAGGATATACGCTTAACAGTGCAGAGCCGATATGCAGTTTCTATAATATATCTGCGGATATTGAGGCACTGTCGCTTGCGGCATATTTTGCCGATATAATAAAATACTGTGCCACATCTGAGGAGGAGCATGAAGATCTGCTGAGATTTACCTGCATGACATATTTTCAGCTTGAAAAGCAGAAGCTGCCGCTTCGTTTCATAAAAGCGATATTTGAGTTCAGGTTTCTCTCAAGGATAGGATTTATGCCCGATCTCAGAGCCTGTCGGGAATGTATAGCCTACAAGAGCGAAACAATGATGTTTTTACCCGTTGAGGGTATCATCTATTGTTCGGATTGTTTTGAAGAACACAGCGAGCTTGTAGAAAAGAATGTGTTCGCTCTTAACCCCACGCTTTTACATACGCTGAGATATGTCGCATATTCCGAAACCGACAAAATGTACCGTTTCAAAATCTCAAAGGAAAACGAAAAGCTGTTTTCCGCAATTGCGGAATTCTACCTTTTGGCACAGCTTAACAGATCGTTTCCCACACTTGATTATTATAAAAATATCGCAATCGAAACATAGATATAAAGGATATAAATATGAAAAAAGACTATAAAAAGCTGGAGCTTGACAAGATTCTTGACCTGCTCTCGCAAAACGCATACTGTGATGTATGCAGGGAACGCATAAAAAAGATAAAGCCGTCATTCGATATAGACACGGTAAGAACGGAAATAGCAAAGACGGATGACGCATTCACGCTATCGTCAAAATTCGGTACGCCGAAATTCTATAACATAAAGGATATATGCTTTGGCGCAAAAAGGGCACAGCAAGGCTCGTCACTGTCGCTGAGAGAGCTTATGGATATAGGAATGTTCCTGCGTGAAGTATCCGGTCTTGACGAATGGTATTCACAGTGCAGCGGCATTCAGACCTCGCTTACCGAATATTTCGAGCAGCTCAGCGTAAACAAGCACCTTGAAAATATGATAACAAACGCTATCATATCAGAAGAAGAGCTTGCGGACAGCGCAAGCCCTCAGCTTGCGGCGATACGCCGTTCGATACAGCGTAAAAGTCTTGCCGTAAGAGAAAGGCTTGATAAGCTGATAAAGAGTCAGTCAACGCAGAAATATCTTCAGGAAAGCCTTGTCACAATGCGTGACGGAAGATTTGTCGTACCCGTAAAAACCGAATACAAGAGCGAGATAAGCGGTCTTGTACACGATACATCCGCAACGGGAGCGACTCTGTTCATTGAGCCTATGGCGGTAGTCGAGGCCAACAACGAGATTAGGGTACTTCAGATAGAGGAGCAAAAGGAGATCGAGCGTATCATAAAGGAAATGTCGGAGCTTGTCGGCAGCTTTGCCGAGCCGATGATAAACGATTATGAGATAGTGCTGATGCTCGAAATTTATTTTGCCAAAGCAAATCTCGGTGCAAAGATGAAAGCAGTGACCCCTGTTATAACCGACAAGCCTTGCTTCAATCTGATAAGGGCAAGACACCCGCTTATAGACAAGGATAAGGTCGTGCCTATCTCGCTTGAACTTGGAAACGATTATTCATCGCTTATCGTAACCGGTCCGAACACCGGCGGTAAGACGGTTTCTCTCAAAACCGCAGGCCTGCTTGTGCTTATGGCAATGTGCGGTATGATGATACCTGCAAGCGAAAACAGCGTTATCGGTATGTTTGATGAACTGTATGTGGATATAGGCGATGAGCAGAGCATCGAACAGAGCCTGTCTACATTCTCGTCACATATGACGAATATCGCAAGGATTCTCCGTACAGCCGATGAGAAGTCGCTTATTATGCTCGATGAGCTTTGTTCTGGTACAGACCCCGTTGAAGGCTCTGCGCTTGCGGTATCTATCCTTGATGAATTCAGAAAACGTGACTGCAAGGTGATAGCAACTACTCACTACCAGGAAGTCAAGATGTACGCAATAAAGACGGACAACGTAGAGAATGCGTCCTGCGAGTTTGATATAAAGACCTTAAGACCGACATACAGAGTGATTGTAGGTATGCCGGGTAAATCAAACGCCTTTGCCATATCCTCAAAACTCGGCATAAGCAGTGATATAATCGATAACGCAAAGGAGCTTGTCAGCACAGAGGACAAGCGTTTTGAGGAAGTTGTTCAATCTCTCGAAAAGACAAGGCAGGAACTTGAAAAGCTGAAAAGCTCTGCGGCGGCAGAACAGAAGAAATCAAAGGAAATCACCGAACAACTCAAAGCCGAGCGTGATCAGCTTGAAAAGGACAAGGAAAAAGAACTTCAGGACGTCAGAAGTAAGGCGGCAAGCATAATCGAAGAAGTGCGTTTTCAGGGCGACCTTATGCTTGAAGAACTTGAAAGGCTCAGAAAGCAGAAGGAAAGTGCCGATTTTGCACAGAAGGTCAAGGGTGCCCGTTCACATATCAACTCATCCGTGAACGGAATGTATGATACCGCAAACCCGATAATGCAGAAGAAGATAGATCATTATGTTCTGCCAAGACCGCTCAAGGTCGGTGATACGGTACGTCTTGCGGATCTCAATAAAGAGGGAACGCTGTTAAGACTGCCGGATTCAAAGAATATGTGCTTTGTTCAGGTCGGGGCTATGAAAACCAAGACCAAGCTTGAAAATCTTCGTCTTGTGGAAGAAAAGAAAGAGAGCAAGAAACAGCCGACACCCTCAAAGGTCGGAAAGAAACTGGTAAGTAACTTCTCACGCAAGAGCGGAATGGAACTTGATATAAGAGGTATGCTCGGCGATGACGGCGTAATGGAGGTAGACCGCTTTATAGACAGCTGTCTTCTCAGCGGAATTTCCGTCATCACTATAATTCACGGAAAGGGAACAGGTGCGCTCCGCTCGGCAGTACAGCAGTACCTGCGTAAGAATCCCCACGTCAAATCGTTCCGTGACGGTGCATACGGCGAGGGCGAAGCCGGAGTTACGGTAGCAGAGCTTGAATAATTATTATCGGAGGCAGTTATGATAAAGTCAGCCGTATTTGATATAGGCGGCACGCTTATGGAATATAAGGGTATGCCGTGCGTATGGGTCGATTATTATGAAAACGGTTTTTTGCACGTTTGTGAAAAGCTGTTGCCGCAGCTTACCGAAAAGAATATAGCGGACGGGATGGAAATACTGCGTGGCTACAATCCATCAATAAAATTCCGTGAGGCTGATTATTCTTACGAAAGGATATTCGGTGAGATAGTCAGAAAATGGGGTGTGGATATTTTGCCTGAAAAAATCGCTTATTGCTTTTTCGAGGCTTTTCCGCTTAAGGCATACACATATCCCGAAACCGTACCTGTACTGCAAAAACTGCGTGACAGAGGCATAAAGATCGCCACACTTACCGATGTCGCAACGGGAATGCCCGACGAACTGCACAAAAGCTATTTCCCTGAGCTTATGCCGTTTTTCGATTTGTACGTTTCGTCAACCTCGTGCAGATACCGTAAGCCGAACATAAAGGGGCTTTGCGATATTGCCGTTTATTTTGGCATAAAACCCGATGAAATGATATTCATCGGTGATGAAAGAAAAGACGTGCTGGTAGCAAACGACTTCGGCTGTACCTCCGTATATATTGACAGATATAATAACAACCGTGATTTCGGTCAGAAATTTACTGTAAAAGATCTGAACGGATTTTATGATATTGTTACAAAGCTATAAAAATTGCCCGGTCATTGACCGGGCGCTCAGACTGTAGAAAAAGTCTGTTTTTCCAAAAAAAGTGCTTGTTCTCAATCCCTAACCCCAAACCCCTTCCCCGTGGGAAGGGGCTATATTACTGGGGCTACCGCCCCTAGTCCCTGTCGGGGGCTATGCCCCTGCGACCCCATTTTCGATAAACAAGAGGTTTATCGACAGACTGATCGCCCGGTCATTGACCGGGCGCTGTTTTTATCTTCAGTTATTCTGATTGTCGGGAAACTACATATCCTCAGGCGGCTTTTTGTCGCTGTCCCATGGCTTACGGTTATCGTCGCCGTCCTCATTATCTTCTTTATTATTGTTTTTATTATCCGTATTGTTTGAACCGTTGCCCGTTGATTCGGAGAGGACTACCACATCGCCCTCGTTAAGTCCGCTGAGTATTTCAACATATCCGCCTGCGGTCGTTCCGACTTCAACATAAAGATCGTACTTCTCGTTGCCCTGAAGAACACTGCAATAGGTTTTAGTGCCGTCCTTCTTGATAGCTTTTTCGGGTACAGCAAGTACGTTCACACGTTTTGCGGTTATTGCGTGAATTGTAGCCCAGCCGGCATCTACTGCTGTGATACCGTTGTTGTCGTTTATCAGCTTCTTCAGGCTGTCATCGGACAGGGTAACGGCACAGTATGTTGTAGCGTCCTTGCTTGCATCCGAGGGGGCTGTGTCGGGAGCGGCGGTCACCGTTCCTTTATAATCGACATCGTTTATAACAAGGTCAACATCCATACCGAAACGCAGATTCTTTCCTGCGCCCTGAGAATTATACACAAATATTGATTCAAGCACGGCGACACGGCAGAGCAGTGTACCGGATTTGACATCCGAGCCGACAGCGGAATAACAGCACTCGGCAATTACACCGTCATACGGAGCGGTCACCACTGCGGCGGCACGCTGTTCCTTGAGCTTATCAAGCTCAATCTGCGCATAGCCCTTATCAACGCCGTCCGCCATCGCCGCAACCTTCATTTCCTTATCGTTTATCTGAAAGTCAAGGTCAGTCGTGTCAAGTGCAATGAGAACATCGCCCTTTTTGACCTTCATATTCTTGGATATGTTATTTGTCTTGACTTTTGCGTCTATCGGGGCGTAATACGCTTCCGACTGTGCATAATCAAGGCTTGCGGGTATCTTTGCTTCTTCTTCGATAGTCATATACTGAGCTTTGGCGGTTTCATACGAAAACTGCACCTGATCGGTTATCGAGGTGACAATCTCCTGCTTTACGGGGTCGCCGCTGCAGCCCGATGATACTATTGCTATTGCTGCAGCCGAAAATAAAGCCGCTGCTTTAAAAATTCTGCTTGAAACAGACATAGGGGGAATCCTTTCGATTACATACGAGAAATTATCTCTAAGCACATTCTTCCGTTATGGTAGGGGCATTTCCACGGATCTACGACCGGCTTGAAATCAGCGGGCTGATCGTTATCGTCAAGCTGTGAATGCCATTCGCCGCCGGGACGCTTGTCTATCATCTTATCCTTGATATAGTTCCAGAGAGTGCGTGAAATCTCAAGGTATCTTGCATCGCCGTATCTCTGATAAGCGTTGCAGAAGCCAACTACGCCCTCTGCCTGTACCCACCAGATATGCCATGTGTTCACAACACCGTGTTCAACCTCGTTATTGAGCCTGCCGTTCGATAAAGCTCTGTCGGCAATGTTCTTGACGATTACCTTGTTCATCTCGGCGCATCTCTTTGAAAGATGCTCGTCACCGATAACATCGCAGGCTCTGTCAATAAGCCATGTAGCTTCAATATCGTGACCGTATGAGTAAATATCGCCTATTTCGTTAAGATTTTTATCAAAGAATACGAACAGCTTTCCGCCGTTCTTATCGTAAATCTTGTCAAGAGTGATCTCAAGAGTAAAGCGCAGTGCCTTAAGCACACGCTTGTCACTGCTTACTCTGTAAAGCTCAGTATAAGCCTCCATAACGTGCAGGGTAGTGTTCATTGTTTTGTCAGCCATAAGACCGTTTTCGGAAAGTGCGTCATTCGGGATAATGTTCCAGTCCTTTGAGAATGCCTCAAGATATGCGACATCGTCACGGCACTTTTCCTCAACCGTAGCGAACACATCAAGAGCAAGCTCCAAAGCGGCTTTATCCTTAGATGCGTCATAGTAGCTTGACATAGCGTAGATGAAAAATGCCTGGCAATATGTGTGCTTCATACTGTCGTTTACCGTGCCGTCTGCATTCAACATCCAGTATACACCGCCGTTTTCCTTGTCAACACAGTATTTCGAAAGGAATTCATAAGCGTGCTTAGCTTTTTTAAGGCAGTTCTGATCCTTTAGCACAAGATAGCAGTTTGAGTAGAACCAGAGTATTCTTGAGTGAAGTATTACGCCCTTGGGAGCGTTTTTATCAAGAGTAAGGTCGTTTCCTACATAGCCGTAGAAACCGCCGTTATCATCATCTTCAAGGCTGTTCCAGAAAGGGATTATGTGTTCTGTAAGTTCCTTTTTGCATTCACGAGCGAGCATTGTTTTTCTCCTTTGATCAGTCAAAAATTTTGTTCATAACAAGTCCTGTTGTGAGTTTGGGGTAGAAATATGTTGACTTCTGAGGCATCTTTTCGCCTGCAAGCGCAACATCTCTTATCTCGGAAACTCTGGTGGGGTTAAGTATAAACGAACAATCGGCACTGCCGTTGTCTACAGCTTCAATAGCCTCGTCAAGAACTCTTGTGTATGTAAGGTTCTTCTGATTTGCCATATTTTCTTTATCTATGCCGAAAATTCTCTCAAGCACAAGCGTATGAAGTACGCTGACATCAAGCTCACGCAGTGCCTTGCTTGCAGTCGGCATTAGCTTTTCCATAAGGGAAGTATCCTTTAACGTCATAAGCGTATACTTGCCGTCACAGTAGAGAACGAATGCCTTCTTGCCGTCCTTGTAAGCCTTGTCAAGCTTTGCGGTGCTGTCGGTGCATGAAAGGTCGGTTTCTATGTAGAAATAATCCTTCGACTTTTCAATAACTGCGTTTACATCAAAGTTTTCAAGATCTCTTACGATTCTGTGGGTAGGGAATACTACAAGTCCGCTGTTCTCCATGTTGACAAGCATCATCGTAACATATTCGGAAGTGCCGACATCCTGCTTGTTTTCTGCAACGAATTTCTTGTAACGGAGCGCCGTTTCATAGCGGTGGTGACCGTCGGCAATATATAACTTCTTGTCAGCCATTTTTGATGCAAGGTCTGCGATAAATGCTTCATCGCTTACGCACCACAGCTTGTGTGTAACTCCGTCGGGATCGGTAAACTGCTTGTCGGGAACGCCCTTGCTTGCATTATCTATAAGCGTGAATACCTTGTTGTCATCGTCCATATATAACGAGTATATCTGGCTGAAATTACATCCGGTAGCACACATAAGGTTGAACCTGTCCTCTTTGGCTTTTGAGAGCGTTTCCTCGTGGGGAAGAATTATTCCCTTTGAGAACTCCTCCAGCTTTACAAGCGAAACATATCCCTTTACGCTGTAGCTTGAGCCGAGTGCGTCAAACACCATCTCATAGATATATATTGAAGGCTTTTCGTCACACTTCAGAATTTCTTCGTCAAGCCATTCGTTAAGATACGCTCTTGCCTTGCCGTATGCCTCATCGGTATCCTCAGCCGTTTTCGGCAATTCAAGCCTTATGATATTGTGTGGGTTTTCAGCCAAATACTGCTTTTTCTGTTCGGGGCTGATAATATCGTAGGGAGGACAGCACACCTCGCCTGTGCTTCCTGCCTTGTCGGTAAATCTCAGTCCTCTGAATGCTTTGATCTCAGCCATTTTGAGTTCCTTTCATTGTAAGCAATGATAATTTATGCCGTTTGTCGTATTAAAGCGTTCAGCTTGCGTCCGTTTTATGAACACAAGCTGAAACAGCACTGTTACCGGTTATTATTCGTCCTTACCGCAACATTTCTTATACTTTTTACCGCTTCCGCAGGGGCAGGGATCGTTTCTGCCGACCTTTTCCGAAGCGGATTTCTTTACGGTCGTGTGAGAACCTGCGTTTTCAGCGTCGGGCTTCATTACCTGTTCACGCTCAAGCGGTTCTTCTATCCTTACCTTGACGGTAAGGACAAGTCTTGCAGTATCCTCACGAATAGCGGCAATCATCTCATCGAACATTGCGAAGCCTTCAATACGGTATTCGACAACGGGATCTCTTTGTGCGTAGCTTCTGAGATAGATGCCTCGCTTAAGTTCCTCCATTGCGTCGATATGATCCATCCACTTGGTGTCAACGACCTTCAGCAGACAGATACGCTCAATCTCACGCATATTTTCAGTGCCGAACATTTCTTCACGCTCAGCATAAAGAGCGTCCGCTCTTTCCTGCAGGAGCTTTACAATATCCTTGCGGTCAATTGTATTGAGGTCTTCCGTAGTATAGTTGAAGTCATCTTCCTTTGTAAGCATATTTGCAAAATGCTCACGCAAACCGATAAGATTCCAGTTTTCAGGATAATCATCGGAGCAGTATGTCTTGACATTCTCCTCGATGGTTTCCTTTATCATATTCTTTACATAGTCGCTGACATCTTCACCGTCAAGCACCTTGGCACGCTGAGAGTATATAGTCATACGCTGCTGTGACATTACATCGTCAAAGTCAAGTACGTTCTTACGGATAGAGAAGTTTCTGCCCTCGACCTTACGCTGTGAGGACTCGATAGTCTTTGTGAGGAATGCGTTTTCGATCGGTACATCGTCCTCGATACCGAGCGTCTGCATTACGCTCTGTACTCTTTCGCCGCCGAACTTACGCATAAGATCGTCCTCAAGCGAAATGAAGAAGCGGCTTTCGCCGGGGTCGCCCTGACGGCCTGCACGACCTCTGAGCTGATTGTCGATACGGCGTGATTCGTGACGCTCCGTACCCAGTATGAACAGACCGCCTGCCTGTCTTACTTCCTCAGCCTCGTCCTTTATTGCGGCCTTATATTCCGCATTGTACTTGATATATGTTTCTCTTGCGTTGAGAATATCTTCGTTATCTGTTTCGGCAAAGCCGGTAGCCTCGTTTATGAGAGCCTCGTCCATGCCTTCTTTTCTCATTCTTGCCTTTGCGAGATACTCTGCGTTACCGCCGAGCATAATATCCGTACCACGACCTGCCATGTTGGTTGCGATAGTAACCGCACCCTTCTTACCTGCCTGTGCAACGATTTCAGCTTCACGCTCATGATTCTTTGCGTTCAGTACCTCGTGCTTTATGCCTTTCTTCTTGAGCATAGAGGAGAGCAGTTCGGATTTCTCGATCGTGATGGTGCCGACCAGTACAGGCTGACCTTTTGCGTGGCATTCTTCGATCTGACGGATTACCGCCTTGTACTTGCCTTCTTCGTTTTTGTAAACCTGATCCTCGTGGTCGATTCTTGCTATAGGCTTGTTGGTAGGTATCTCTATAACGTCAAGTGCATAAATCTGTCTGAATTCGGCTTCTTCTGTCATAGCCGTACCTGTCATACCTGACAGCTTGTCGTACAGTCTGAAGAAGTTCTGGAAGGTGATGGTAGCGAGCGTCTTGCTCTCGTTCTTAACCTTTACGCCTTCCTTTGCCTCGATAGCCTGGTGTAAGCCCTCGTTGAATCTACGTCCGAACATAAGACGTCCGGTAAATTCATCAACGATTACTATTTCGCCGTCCTTTACAACATAGTCAACATCACGCTTCATTACACCTACCGCCTTGATAGCCTGATTGACATGGTGTAAAAGCGTCATATTTTCGGCATCCATAAGGTTTTCTACGCCGAAATATGCTTCCGCTTTTTTAACGCCACGCTGGGTAAGAGTAGCGTTCTTTGCCTTTTCGTCTATGATATAATCGCCGTCAAACTGATCCTGATCTTCCTTGCTGTCAAGATCTACAACAGTAAACGGCTTTAACTGTAACGCAAGTCTGTTAGCCTTCTGATAAAGGTCGGTTGACTTATCTCCGGGTCCCGAAATGATAAGAGGAGTTCTCGCTTCATCAATAAGTATCGAGTCGACCTCATCGACAATAGCGAAGTTGAATTCACGCTGTACCTTATCCTGCTTGTGAATACACATATTGTCACGCAGATAGTCAAAGCCGAATTCGTTGTTTGTACCGTATGTTACATCGCTGTTATACGACTTTCTTCTTTCATCGTTTTTCATATCGTGAAGTATAAGTCCTACGGTAAGACCTAAGAATCTGTGTACACGGCCTATCATTTCACCGTCACGCTTTGCAAGGTAGTCGTTTACCGTTACAACGTGTACGCCCTTGCCGCTGAGTGCAACAAGATAAGAGGGGAGTGCGGCAACGAAGGTCTTACCTTCACCTGTTCTCATCTCTGCAATACGTCCCTGGAAAAGAATAATACCGCCGAGTATCTGTACGGGATAAGGCTTTATGCCGAGAACTCTCCACATAGCCTCACGGCATACGGCGAATGCGTCGGGGAGAATATCATCGAGTGTTTCACCGTTTTCAAGTCTTTCCTTCAGTGCAGGAGTCTGCGCCTTAAGCTCGCTGTCGGTCATCGGAGAATATTTCGATTCAAGCTCAAGAACCTTATCCTTTATCGGAATTATTCTCTTGATTTCTTTTTCGGAATAGTTACCGAATATTTTTGTAAGTAATCCCATGTAAAATGCTTTTTCCTTTCGTTTTTGAGTAAACGGGCTGTATTGCTTAAAATACGGCATACCGCCGGGTCTGTATATCAAGCCAAACGTAAAGCACGTTATCAGCCTATTGTCATATTTTAGTTTACATTCTTTTATATTATACACTCGACAAGGCGGTTTGTCAATATAACACAGCCGTCAACGGAAAAATTTTACGGAGTATATTTAAATATGTGCAAATTATCATAATTCTATTGACTGTATGGGGAAAATGTGATAAAATGTAAAAAAGGATTCAAATCTCTTTATCAATGCGAAAGGAAACGTATTATGCTTATAAATATGATGGAACACTACGTTGACGAAAGACTTTCGGAACTGCTCAAAGATTACAACTGCTGTAAGTGCGAGGTCTGCCTTGAGGATATGAAAGCGTTTTCCCTCAACCGCCTTCCTCCGAAATATGTCAGCACAGTAAACGGACAGGTTTTCACACGCATAAAGCAGGAGCTTGAAAGTCAGCCCTCAGTCGATCTTGACGTTGCTGTCATACAGGCTATTCAGCACATCAGCGCAAAGCCCAGACACGACTGATATTTGTCAGAGTGCATAAATAACATTTAAGGCAAAATGCGGATAAAGCCGTACCGATATTGACTTTATCCGTATTCTGCGTTATAATTAATACAGGAACCGTAAGGTGCGAGATTTGCTTCTTTCACCGAACGGCAAAATATCTACAATTTTATAAACCTGACTGATCTGAAAGATTATTCTGACAGAAAAGCAAGGCGGTTTTGTTTTACTATTTTTACGATTTTACGTTTTATGATAGAGCTGTGCCTTGCACGGCTCATTTTTATTTTAAACGGGAAAAAGGTGATTAAATGAATTGTGAGAGCAGAGTAGCACTTATAGGAATAGTCGTATCCGATCCTTCCTCTGTAACAAGACTGAACGAATATCTGCACGAGTGCGCTCATTACATTATCGGCAGGATGGGAGTACCTTATGAAAAGGCAGGCGTTTCTATCATCAGCGTTGCCATTGACGCACCGCAGGATGTGATAAATACCTTATCGGGTAAGCTCGGCGCATTGAAGGGCGTTACCTCAAAGACTATCTATCAGAAGCTTCCTGCAGATTGTTCAAAGGAAAAGGAGGCGGACGATTGAGCAAAACCGAAGAACTTAAAGAACTGGTATCAAAGCTGTACAGCACACACCACCTCGAAAAAGGCGAATATGTATCGCTTATCGAAAACAGGGACGCAGTGCGTGATTATCTCTTTGAGCTGTCGGGCAGCGTCCGTGAAAAATATTACGGCAAGGACGTTTATATCAGAGGTCTGATAGAATTTACCGACTACTGTAAAAACGACTGTTATTATTGCGGAATACGGTGCAGTAACAAGCAGGCAGAGCGCTACAGGCTCAGTAAGGAGCAGATACTTGATTGCTGTAAAACAGGCTATGAGCTTGGCTTCAGAACGTTTGTACTGCAGGGCGGAGAAGATCCTTATTACAGCGATGATATGATATGTGATATTGTCTGTTCGATAAAGCGTGATTTTCCCGATTGTGCTGTAACGCTTTCGATAGGCGAAAAAAGCGAAGAAAGCTACCGCAGATATTTTGAAAGCGGTGCGGACAGATACCTATTGCGCCACGAAACCGCCGATTACGAGCATTATTCAAAGCTCCATCCGCCCGGTCTTTCGGCAAAGCACAGACAGGATTGTCTTAGGACGCTTAAAAAAATCGGCTATCAGACAGGGGCAGGCTTTATGGTAGGCTCTCCTTATCAGACGGCTGAAAATCTTGCCGACGATATGCTGTTTTTGGAAGAACTGAAGCCCGAAATGGTGGGGATAGGCCCTTTTATACCGCACCACGCAACGCCCTTTGCCGATAAGCCGCAGGGTACGGCTGAGCTTACGCTGTTTATGCTGGGTCTTGTGCGGCTTGCACTGCCCGATGTACTGCTTCCTGCGACTACTGCGATAGGAACGATTCATCCGACAGGCAGAGAGCTTGCGCTTAAAGCCGGTGCTAACGTTGTAATGCCGAATCTGTCACCGACAGACGTAAGAAAAAAATATCTGCTGTATGACAACAAAATCTGCACAGGCGATGAATCCGCACAGTGCAGAATGTGCCTGCAAAAACGTGTTGAGGGCGCAGGCTACAGAATAGTCGAATCAAGGGGCGATCACGCCTCTTTAACGAAAGGAAATAAATATGTATAATTACGATCCCAAATCTCTGAAAGCAGAGGAATTCATCAACCACGAGGAAATCGAAGAAACGCTGAGATATGCCGAAGAAAACAAGCATAATGCCGAGCTTATCGACAGCATTCTTGAAAAAGCAAGGCTCAGAAAAGGACTTTCGCACAGAGAGGCAGAGGTTCTGCTCGACTGCGACATTCCCGAAAAGAACGAGGAAATATACAAGCTCGCAGAGCAGATCAAGAAGGACTTTTACGGCAACAGAATCGTAATGTTCGCTCCGCTGTATCTTTCAAACTACTGCGTGAACGGTTGCCTTTACTGCCCTTACCACGCAAAGAACAAGCATATCTGCCGTAAAAAGCTGACGCAGGACGAGGTAAGGCAGGAGGTTATCGCATTACAGGATATGGGTCACAAAAGACTTGCTATAGAGGCAGGCGAAGACCCCGTGAACAACCCTCTTGAATACATACTCGAATGTATCAAGACTATTTACTCAATCAAGCACAAGAACGGCGCTATCCGCAGAGTTAACGTAAACATTGCCGCTACGACGGTAGAAGACTACAGAAAGCTTAAAGAGGCGGGCATCGGCACATATATTCTGTTTCAGGAAACCTATCACAAGGAAAGCTATGAGCGCCTGCACCCGACAGGACCCAAGCACAATTACGCTTATCACACAGAGGCTATGGACAGAGCAATGGAGGGCGGAATTGACGATGTAGGCATCGGCGCATTGTTCGGACTTGAGCTTTACAGATATGAATTTGCGGGACTTCTTATGCACGCAGAGCATCTTGAAGCTGTACACGGCGTAGGCCCTCATACTATATCCGTTCCGAGAGTAAGACGTGCCGATGATATTGATCCCGATGAATTCGATAACGGCATCACGGACGATACATTCGCAAAAATAGTTGCCTGTCTTAGAATTGCCGTTCCCTATACCGGAATGATCGTTTCCACAAGAGAAAGCCAGAAGTCAAGGGAAAGAGTTCTGCATCTTGGTATCTCGCAGATAAGCGGTGGCTCAAGAACAAGCGTCGGCGGTTATGCAGAACCTGAGCCGGAAGAAGAAAACTCGGCACAGTTTGACGTATCGGATAACAGAAGTCTTGACGAGGTAGTAAACTGGCTGATGAGGCTCGGATACATCCCGTCATTCTGTACAGCCTGCTACCGTGAGGGAAGAACAGGCGACCGCTTCATGAGTCTGTGCAAGGCAGGTCAGATACAGAACTGCTGTCACCCGAATGCCCTTATGACGCTTAAGGAATACCTTGTCGACTATGCATCGGAGGATACAAGAAAAATCGGCGAGGAGCTTATCGCAAGAGAGCTTACGACCATCCCGAATGAAAAGGTAAGAGCAAAGGCGACCGAGTATATTGACAACATTATTCACGGTCAGAGAGATTTCAGGTTCTGAGAAACCGACTGAGAAAGGAGCAACCGGTGAGTTTAAATTCAACACCGAGCGGAGAACGCATACACATCGGAATTTTCGGCAGACGCAACGCAGGCAAATCCAGCCTTATAAACGCTATAACAGGACAGGAGCTTGCTGTGGTTTCAGATACTGCGGGAACAACGACCGACCCTGTTTCAAAGGCAATGGAGCTTTTGCCGCTGGGTCCCGTTATGATAACCGACACTCCTGGGCTTGACGATGAGGGCGACCTCGGAAGCCTGCGTGTAAGAAAGAGCTATCAGATACTGTTCAAGACAGATATTGCTCTGCTTGTAGTTGACAGCACAAAGGGCATATCCGACTTTGACAGTGCCATACTCGAAAGGCTGAAAAAGCAGAACATACCGTACATTATCGTAATGAACAAGTGCGGTCTGCTTGATACCGTTCCCCCGAAAACCGATGGCACGATCTACACAGACGCACTGAACGGTACAAACATTTACGAGTTGAAAGAACTTATCGGCTCAAGGCTTGATGTAAAAGACGAAAAGATGTGCATCTGCGGAGATCTGCTGAATCCGGGCGATATAGCCGTACTGGTTGTTCCTATAGATAAAGCCGCTCCTAAGGGCAGACTCATACTCCCTCAACAGCAGACGATAAGAGATGTGCTTGAGGCGGGAGCAATATCCGCTGTCTGTCGTGAAACAGAGCTTACTGCCACCCTTTCAAAATTATCGAAAAAGCCGAAGATAGTCATAACTGACAGTCAGGTATTTTCAAGAGTTTCGCAGGAAGTCCCGGACGATGTGATGCTTACATCATTCTCGATACTTATGGCACGTTATAAGGGCGACCTTGAAACAAACGTACACGGCGTTACAGCCCTTGACAAGCTTGGTGACGGCGACAGGATACTTATCTCGGAGGGATGCACTCACCACAGGCAGTGCGGCGACATCGGCACGATGAAGCTCCCTGCATGGATAAACAAATACACCGGCAAACAGCTTGAATTCGAATTTTCATCGGGAGGCACTTTCCCCGAAGATTTAAGCCGTTATAAGCTGATAGTACACTGCGGCGGATGCACTCTTTCCGAACGTGAAATGAAGTACCGCATAGCCTGTGCGAAAGACGCAGGCGTTCCGATAACAAATTACGGTATCTGCATTGCCTATATACACGGCATATTGAAACGCAGCGTACAGCCTTTTCCGGCTATAAGCGCATTACTTGACTGAACGCTTGACTTTTTATGTGAAATGCGTTAAAATTCTCTCAGATGTAAAGGAGAATTGATATGGCAAAGGAAAAAGAAAACAAAACCAACGCAATGCGTATACTTGACAAGAATAAAATAAATTACGAGGTCAACACATACGAGTGTGATGAATTCATCGACGGCGTACATATAGCGGATATGCTCGGACAGCCTTATGAAAGCTCATTCAAGACGCTTGTTACGGAAGGAAAATCCAAGAATTATTATGTATTTGCAATCCCGATAGCGCTTGAGCTTGATATGAAGAAAGCGGCAAAGGCGGTAGGCGAGAAATCAATAGAAATGGTACACGTCAAGGATATTAACGCAGTTACGGGATATATCCGAGGCGGATGTACCCCCATAGGTATGAAGAAGCAGTACAAGACAGTTTATCACAGCACTATAAAGGACTTTGACAAGGTCATAGTCAGCGGAGGAAAGCTCGGCACACAGATTATCCTTGCTCCCGATGACCTGATAAAGGTAACGAGAGCCGATGTGTGCGACATTGTAAAAGACTGATATACAGACTGAAGCACGGAGGCTTTTCTCCGTGCTTTTTTATTTCATTATCAGCCTTACGGCTATGGAGGAAAGTATCCATCCTGCCATATCTCCTATCAGCGCCGCAGGTATGGCATAACGTGTTTTCTTTACCTTCGCCGCCGAAAAATATACGGCGACAGTATAGAAGGTGGTTTCCGTTGACCCCATCATCGTTGAAGCTATCCTGCCGATAAAGCTGTCCGGGCTGTTTTCGGAAATTATGCCGTCATAAACAGATAACGCACCGCTCCCGGAAAGCGGACGGATAAATATAAGCGGCGTACATTCGTCCGGAAAGCCGAAAAATGACGTTATCGGGCTTACAAGCTGTACAAGTAGTTCCATTGCGCCCGATGCCCTGAACATTCCTATGCAGGTCATAAGGCAGATGAGCGAGGGGAGAATTGCCGATGTTGTTTTTAGACCCTCTGCGGCTCCCTCAACAAACGCATCGAATATATCCGTTTTCTTTATTATACCCGCAACAGTCACCGCAAGGATTATCAGCGGTACTATATAATCGCTGTAACCGCTCATTTCACATTCTTCCTTCTTTTATCGCATATCCTTTCAAAAACGAACACCGACAGCACGGACAGTGTCAGCGATAAGGCCGATACGACCCATACGCACGGCAGGATATCGGCAGGGGATTCGCTTGCATAGGACGCACGGAGCGCAATAACGGTAGAAGGGAAAAGCTGAACGCTTGCCGTATTCAGCACAACAAGCATTATCATACTCCTTGTAGCGTTCTTTTTTGCTTTCTGCTCATCTTTAAGCTCCTGCATCGCCTTTATGCCAAGCGGAGTAGAGGCATTTCCGAGTCCAAGCAGATTCGAAATGAAATTAAGGATTATATATTGCATTGCACTGCCTTTACTGCTTATATCAGGGAAGAGAAGTGACAGCGGTTTCGAAAGCAATCTCGAAAACCCCGAAACGATGCCGGATTTACCTGCGACATTCATAATACCGCTCCACAGACAGATAGTACCGCATAACGAAATGCACAGCGTTACGGCATCCTTGCAGGAGGTGAGCACCGCAACAGATAAATCGTTCATCGTTCCGTTACAAGCCGAAAAAACAAAAGACAGGGATATAATTACAAAAATTACATAGCTCATGATAACTCCTTTTAAAGTGAAAAGCCAAATATTGCACTACAAAAAGCGTAAAAAGACATCGTTATATGTGCATTGTGCTGAATTTTACAACAATTTTATCATTTCAATTAAAATAATACATTTTGCTTTTTGCGGACAGAAAATTTGAAACTATTTACAAATACGATAATAAAGGGATTTGTAACGATTTAGCAATTTGAATAACGTTCAATTTCTTTTCCTGCTATGAATGGAAGTGAATTACAGCTATATAAAATCCACATTTGACAATTGTAAAAAGATTTGGTAAAATATAATCGAAGCAGGAAGAAATGACGGTTTTCCTGCCCGAAAAGGAAAGATCAAGTAAAAACAACAAGGAGAAAGAATCATGAAATCTACAGGAATTGTAAGAAAAGTTGACGAGCTCGGAAGAATTGTTATTCCGATAGAGCTGAGAAGAACACTCGACATCGGCATCAAGGATTCACTTGAAATCTATGTTGAGGACGACCAGATTATTCTTAAGAAGTATATGCCTGCTTGCTCATTCTGCAACAACGCAAGCGACATCCAGCAGTTCAAGGGCAAGAACATCTGTTCAGAGTGCCTTGCCGAGTTGGTTAAGGATTTCAAGAAGTAATACATACCGAGCCGCTGAGAAGCGGCTCTTTTTTTGTCAATTTAATACTTGCATTTACAGGTTAAATGTAGTATAATAAATTCAAAGGCGGTTTCCGCCGGAATAAGAATCAAAGGAGAAAATAAATGTTAGTTTCTGCAAAAGAAATGCTGAACAAGGCTCTTGAGGGCAAGTACGCCGTAGGCCAGTTCAACATAAACAACCTTGAATGGACAAAGGCTATCCTTCTTACAGCACAGGAGTGCAACTCACCTGTTATCTTAGGTGTTTCTGAGGGCGCAGGCAAGTATATGTGCGGTTATAAGACTGTTGTAGGCATGGTAAAGGGCATGATCGAAGAACTGAACATCACAGTACCTGCAGCTCTCCACCTTGACCACGGTACTTTCGAAGGTGCTAAGGCTTGCATCAACGCAGGTTTCTCTTCTATAATGTTTGACGGTTCTCACTATCCTATCGCTGAGAACATCGAAAAGACAACAGCTCTCGTAAACACTTGCGATATACTCGGTATCTCTCTTGAGGCTGAGGTAGGTTCTATCGGCGGTGAAGAAGACGGCGTTGTAGGTATGGGCGAATGCGCAGATCCCGACGAGTGCAAGGCTATCGCTGATCTCGGCGTTACAATGCTCGCTGCAGGTATCGGCAACATTCACGGCAAGTACCCTGCAAACTGGCCCGGTCTTTCATTTGAAACACTGGCAGCAGTTAAGGAGAAGGTTGGCAATATGCCTCTCGTACTGCACGGCGGTACAGGTATCCCTGCAGACATGATCAAGAAGGCTATTTCACTCGGCGTTTCCAAGATCAATGTTAACACAGAGTGCCAGCTTGCATTCCAGGAAGCAACAAGAAAGTACATCGAAGAAGGCAAGGATCTTCAGGGTAAGGGCTTCGATCCCAGAAAGCTCCTCGCACCCGGCTTTGAGGCTATCAAGGCTACAGTTAAGGAAAAGATGGAACTCTTCGGATCAATCAACAAGGCTTGATCGTAGTTTTAAAGAATTTATCCCGCTGTTTTATAACGGCGGGATTTTTTTACATACAGCTTTCGATTCGATTGCCGTATTTCTTTTACTTTTTTGAAAGTTAACTTTCAAAATATTTATATTGACAATTTATTTGATTTGTGTTATAATAACATACAGGTGGTACGCTTATTCTTTGTTTATTTGTATCTTTTCATCAGTGCAAAAAACGATTGCTTTTATAGGTTCAAGGCTGAATTTGATGTACCCACCACATATCCGTTGCGCTGTGCTTCTTGCACAGCGTATTTTTTTCGGTCAGCTTCTTTAATTCGTATGATAACTGTATCGAAAGTATGCAAATTGACCTTGCTGAGAATGCTTCAGCCTTTGACCGACCGTTTGAAGCACAGCAGATTTATAGCTGTAACTCATCCGTAATTGCTATTGCCCGTATTAACGTCAACGTTATCCGCCGCCTTTGTATTTCGCAATAAATCTTGAATTGGACAGGATTTTATAGTATAATAGTCAGCGGAGCAGTATAACAGAATTTTACACGCAATTTCGTAAAATGAAAATTTTACGAAATTAGAAGCGGTAAAAAACGAAAGGCACACAAAAATGGCATATAACATAGATTTCAGACAAGCTACATCGGACGCACCGGCTTGCCTTACCGAATACCTGAATTATCTTACGACAATCAAAAACCGTTCACAGCTTACTGCGTTGAACTATTATACCGACCTGCGTATGTTTATGCGTTTTCTCAAGGTCAAGAACAAGCTGGTTGATGCAAATGAGGATTTCTCCGAGATAAAAATCTCAGACCTTGACGATAAATACATAAAAGCTGTGACCCTCACGGACGCTATGGAGTTTCTCAGCTTTACGGTAAGTGAACGTTCCAATCAGGCAAAGGCTCGCTCACGCAAGGCCGTATCTCTGCGGCAGTTCTATAAATTCCTCACCAATAACAAGGCGTGGTTTGCGGCAAGCCCGATGCTGAATCTGGAGCTTCCTTCGCCTAAAAACGCACTGCCTAAGCACCTCACGTTGCAGGAATGCGGTCAGCTCCTGCACGAGGGTTTCAAGGAGTTTTCAAGCTGGATGGATTACCGTGACTATGCGATGATTATAATGTTTCTCAACTGCGGTATGCGTCTTAGCGAGCTTGTCGGAATAAACGTGAATGATTTTGTCGAAAACATAGACCCGTCACAACCGGATGTAAAATATCTTTCCGTGAAGGTTTTGGGCAAAGGCAACAAGGAACGTATCGTCTATCTCAACGAGCAATGCGTCGACGCTGTAACTAAGTACACCGAAGCAAGAAAATCCGTTGCAGACCCTAAGGAAAAAGCTCTGTTTATAAGCAAACGTGGCAACCGCATCACAAACCGCCGTGTCGAACAGATAATCGACGACCGCCTTAAAGCCTGCGGACTTGCCGGTAAAGGAATTTCCGTTCATAAACTGCGTCATACGGCGGCTACGCTTATGTATCAGAACGGCGTTGACGTCCGTGTGCTTAAAGAGGTCCTCGGACACGAAAACCTCAACACCACCCAGATTTATACCCATGTGGTAAATACTCAGCTCCGTGATGCTATAAATTCAAATCCGGTAATGGATATAAAAAACGATCTGCCCGAACCCGATTTAAAGCAGAATGAGGATAAGAATAACAAGTAATTTCGCTATAACTTAAATTTTACGAAATTAGTGCTATAATAATTAAAACGACCGCCGCAGTTTGATTAAAACTGCGGCGGCATATTTTATTCACCTGTTACTTCTCTGAATAATCCCTTGCATCCAAGCAGTACATCTCTGTAGGTATCGTCAAAGTTCCCCGTGTACCACGGATCCGCAATGCTTCCGTCTATCCCTGCGTGTGACAACAGCAGACTTACCTTGTTTTCGGGATCGCTTCTGATGATACGCATTATATTTCGTATATTCATCTCATCCATAGCGATTATGTAATCATACCTGTCATAATCTGACTTTGTGAGCTGTACTGCCCTCTTTTTATCGCAGGATATTCCGACCTCCGCCAGCTTTCTTTTAGTGCCGTAATGCACAGGATTGCCGATTTCCTCGGTACTTGTCGCACACGAAGCGATGACGAATTCATCGGACTTCCCTGCCTTTGCGACTATATCCTTCATTACAAATTCCGCCATAGGTGAACGGCAGATGTTGCCGTGGCAAACGAATAAAACTCTTATCATAATGTTTTCTTCTCTCAAAATGCCCTGTAATGCCCTATTTTTCAAGGTTTTATCGACTTTCATAGGCATCGTATTTTTCTTTATAATAACTACATTTTTTTACAAAATAATGCAAAGCAGAGCAAATCAATGCCTTGTGTAGTAGTCAAGTTGATTCCCATCACCATCTCCAATTGAATCTAGTCCACCATACTTCTTTCTTTAGAAATATCTCGTGCTTCAGAAATGGTTTTCGCAGTAAGCAAAGTATCAATCATTGCCCATACTCGAAGTGTCGGATAAAGATTTCCTGTTTTTACAACATGATCCGGCTTAATAGCAGGTCCCAATTTATATACAAAGTGGTCAACTTCACTTTCTTTATCCGGCATCTCCTCAAACATATCATGTAGATTGCGTGTAACAACATAATCATCAATATGATGAATCGACTGTAGCTTTCCATAAAATCTAAAAGCTATGTAGTTAGGTGGTGTCTTTGGCCAACCACTTCTTCCACCTCCTACCGGGTGGAAATATCTTCTATATTTTTCTACAAAATCTATCCAAGTCAAATCGCAATTATCCGGATGCCCGGTTCCAACAGAAACGACATACACCCAATTTGAAGCTTTCTCCTGCATTGTCATTATCCCTCCTAAATATTCCATCAATTCCTTAAGCAGATCCTTTTGAGCAAAACCGGACACAGCCCTTGATTCATTTGCTAAGATATATATCCTCTTCCATGATAAATGTGTTACGGGGATTCCGTTTACCTCGTGAAATGGCAAATAAGAATCTGCATATTCCGTACTACACTCCGACATGGAAATTATCGCCTTATGCTTCACTCGGCTTTGTGTAATTCCTTTTCTTTCAGAGTACAAGGTTAACTGTTCTGCAGATGGTAGTATCCAGCCACGCTTTGCCTCAATTATGATGTAGAATTGCTCTCCGTCGGTAATCTCCAAATCAGTGATTCCTTTATCTTCTTCAAATTCCTGATAACCGATATGCACCTTGTCCGGTTCTATATCAATCTGCAAAATATCAGCTATCACCCTTTTCATGAACACGGGACACTTACACATAGCCCATGCAATGCTCTTTGTGTTATCATTTTCCCAAAAACCTATCAATTGGAATACATTGGTTACCACATCACCATGTGCAATCAATTCACTCATCTGTACACCTCCATATAAACTTGCATATTCTAAAAATCAAAGTCCTCCGGATTAAGACCGGTATCGTGAAGAACGCTTCTTCTCTGGTCTGTTTTTCTTAAATGCCATGTGTTTATTATATCACTTTTGGGGAAGATGTTACAACTTTATTATAGCACATCAGTCCCCAAATGCACTAACTACCGGACTATGCCCCGTTTTGCCCCATTATTCCTTGATTTATAAAACTTTTCATAGCCCTGCCGTGGCAAACGAAAAGCACTCGAATCAAAAATTTTTACCTCCTAAAATGACGCAAACTGCCGTAAACAGGTACAATTTGCGAACCTTATTTTGATAATATTATTTCTTCGCACAAAGACCATATTTTGTATTTTCCATGGTACTGCCATAGTATGATTATATCACAGATGTCAAGCCCCAGTACACCTCTCTGTGAAGAGTATGAGAACTATAAAAATCCTCCCGATGTACTCCTGAACTCATCTTAATTTCGCAATATTTTAAATTTTACGCAATAAATTCTTCGCCACACCATACGATTGCCATGTCAGCCCAAGCCTTTCAATAAATTCGACACAAATCGCAGATTTTTTTTATATTTTTCAATCTTCGTGCTTGAATTTATTGACATTAAAAGATAAAATATGATATTCTTTAAGAGATAAATGTAATTATTTTGTATCAGATGTTTAAATTTCTGGGAGATGTTATTTTTGATAAGAAAGAATTTTGCTTGGCTTGTAATCGTCACGGCAACATTGATAGTTATGCTGTCCGCTTATATTTACAATGTCATTTCATCGAAGCTTATCTTCAAAGAAAGCACTACTCACCTTAACGAAATATATACTCAGGTCGGTAACTCGCTGAGCAATCTGTTAAGCGAAAACTGGAATACAATGGATATGTGGATACCTTATCTTGAAGACACCGATGACGATAAGAAAATTAGAACTTACATTGAAAACATCAGACGTATCGGCGCATTCACGGATTTTTACTTTCTTGATAAGGACGGAAGCTATTGTACGGTTGACGGTAATACCGGCAGGATGGATCTCGGAAGGAATATGAGAATTCTTATGGAGGAGGGCAAAAACGTAGTATCCGATACCGCTCTTATTGACAGGTCGGAGCTTATCGTGTTCGCTGTTCCCTGCCACGAAAACAAGTACGGCGACTTTTCGTATTCCGCTATAGCAATCAGCTTTAACAACGATGACATCATATCCTTGCTAAGCTCAAACACATTCAATAATATGGCTACAAATTACATAGTTTATCCTAACGGAAGGGTTGTAGTAAACAATAAGGGCGAACACGGCGATGAATTAAGCAACTTTTGGCGGATGCTTACTGACAGCTCGAATAATCTGTCGCAGGATAACATTCAGCCTTATATTGCCGAAATATGCTATAACGAATCAGGTGTAAACAGGCTTACGCTCGACGGTAAAGAATATTATCTGGCATATCACAGCATAGGCTTCAAGGACTGGATACTTATCGGTATTGTTCCGTGTTCTGTAGTAAATGAAAACATCAACCGCCTGCAGACTATAACAATGTCTGCAAGCGTCAGTGTGATAGCGCTTATCTGTACTCTGTCCGTTTTATATCTCATCCGTAAAAACTATCTCAACCTCAGAAAAAAGGACAGCGAGATAAAATACAGGGAAGAATTGTTTTCCGTGCTTTCAAATAACGTTGACGATATATTTCTTATGCTGAACACAGAGGATTTCTCTGTAGGATATGTCAGCCCCAACATAGAAAGAATACTCGGTATTTCTCAAAGCGAGGCTATGTCGGACGAAAGCATAATAGAAAACTCGGCAGTGACGGATAAAAACGAGAATATCAGAGAGAATCTCATCCGTATGTCTGTCGGTGAGCGTAAAGAGTGGGAAAGAAAATATGTGTGCAGGAACAGCGGAAATACCTGCCTGTTTCATATAACCGCATTCAGAAACAAAATTGACGGAGAGGATAGATATATCCTTGCGATGTCTGACCGCACCAAAGAACGCAAGACAAACCTTGCACTGCATAGTGCAGTCAACGAAGCCAAAAAAGCAAACAATGCCAAAAGCTCGTTCATCTCAGGCATTTCTCACGATATACGCACTCCTCTCAGCGCAATAATCGGTTTTGCCTCCCTTGCCGCAAATGAGGAAGGAAATTCTGAGGCGACAAAGGAATATATCAATAAGATTATCACATCGGGAAATCAGCTTCTCGGCCTTATAAGCGATATTCTCGATATAAGCGTAATAGAAAGCGGCAGACTGACATTCAATATCACCAACGTGGATTTGTCCCGCATGTTTTATGAGATAAGAACGGTAATAAGCAGCATTGCGGCTGAAAAGCAACATAATCTGACAATAAGTATGCACAATGTGACCCACGAGATTGTGCGTTGCGATAAGCACAGATTTGAACAGCTTATGATGAACTTCCTTTCAAATGCTATAAAATTCACGCACAACGGCGGCAATATTTCTCTTACGCTTACCGAAACGGATGACAGCAAAAATGGTGTTCCCGAATATGAGATAAGGGTCAGGGACAACGGCATAGGTATGAGCGAGGAGTTCACCAAAAAGATATTCGAGCCGTATGAACGTGAGATGACCGACAAAAATATAGGCGGAACGGGACTTGGTATGCCTATTTCAAAGAGAATAGTCGATGCCGTAGGCGGAAGCATAACGGTAAAAACGAAAAAAGGCGCAGGCACGGAGTTTATTATAAAGCTGCAGATTGAAGCCGTAAAGGGAACGGAAAACCGTTATTCCGGCAACAGATGCCTGTCGGCGCTTATTATAAACAACGACAGCAGTCATTCGGCTCAGATAGCAGAAGCGCTGGAAAAGCTGGGGATAACCTCCTGTTCATACGGTAAACAGGATGCCGTCTTTACAGCGGACAGGCATTTTGATATTATCGTTTCCGACACAGACTCGGTAAATCAAATCGCAGAATATATCGGCAAAAGCGACAGCGATATAACATACATAGTCACAACGGAAAATCAATCGGACTTGTCGCTTTCAAAGTATCCGGGCGCAGTAAAAGGCGTATGTCTTATACCGCTTCTCACCTTTGATTTAAAACGCATATTATCGGAGCATTGCAAAGGATTTACAGACAATTTCAGTGATAATAATTCTGTTCATTGTGATGAGCTCGACAATTCGTCAAGAACGCTCAGCGGAAAATACATTCTTCTTGCCGAAGATGTAGAGGTAAACGTTCAGATAGTAAAAGCGATGCTTGCCAAATATAACGTAAACATCGAGGTCGCAGCGAACGGCAGAATGGCACTCGAAATGTTCTGCCGCAATCCCGATTATTATTATGATATTATCCTTATGGATCTGCAGATGCCGTTAATGGACGGCTTTGAATGTGCGAAAGAAATAAGGAATATCCGCAGTGAATACGCAAAAACAGTGCCTATAATCGCAATGACAGCAAGCGCATTCAGCGAAGATGTGAACAAGGCGCAGCAGTGCGGAATGACAGGATTTCTTACAAAGCCTGTCAACAGCGACGAGCTTTCCCGTACACTGACGCAGGCAGTTCCCGAAGAAAACGTATAATTCACTCTTAACAAATCAGACGTATTTTCATATAATGTAATATCACAGCTGAAAGGCGGAAAATATGAAATACGAAAAAGAATTTACGGTTGCGCTCGCCGGCAATCCCAATGTCGGCAAAAGCACGGTTTTCAACGCTCTGACAGGGCTTAAGCAACATACGGGAAACTGGGTCGGAAAAACTGTCGGCAATGCCGCAGGCAGTTATACTTACAACAATAACAAATATCTGATAACCGACCTTCCCGGCACATATTCACTATGCGCTCATTCTGCGGAGGAAATAATAGCCTGCAGACATATATGCCTTGAAAAGCCCGATGTTACTGTTATCGTCTGCGATGCGTCGTGTCTTGAACGAAATCTGAATCTTGTACTGCAGATAACCGAAATCACGTCTAAAGCGGTGCTGTGCGTGAATATGATGGATGAAGCGGAAAAGAAAAACATAAAAACCGATATAACTAAGCTGTCACAACAGCTTGGGATACCGGTAGCGGCAACATCGGCACGGAGCAAAAAAGGGCTGGATAAGCTGATGGGGGCAATAGAAAGCGTTGCGCTCAGCAAGGAAAGCAACGATATTACTCTTGTTTACACAAGCCGTATAGAAAACGCAATATCACAGCTTTTGCCGCTTACCGAAAAAATAGAAACAGACAGCAGGACAAAGCGTTTTATATGTCTTAAGCTCCTTCAGGGCGACAGCGATACGGTAGACAGCCTGTGTAAAAAATACGGTACAGACGATAATTACCTCAAAGCGCTTATATCCGCCGCAGACAGACTGACCGACAATAATTTTACCGATGAGATTATTTCCTGCATTTTCATAACCGCAGAAGGAATTGCGGCGGAATGCGTAAAACATAGTGCTGATAAAAAATGTGTCCGTGACAGGAAAATCGACAGGATACTTACCGGAAAACTGACGGGAATACCTATAATGCTGCTTATGCTGTTTATCATTTTATGGATAACAATAACAGGTGCTAATTACCCGTCCGCCTTACTTTCGGAGCTTTTCGGAAAGGCGGAATCACTGCTTTATAGTGCCTTATCGTCAATAGGTACTCCCGTAATGCTGAACAGCGTTCTCACCGAGGGAATATTCAGAGTGCTTGCGTGGGTGGTATCGGTAATGCTTCCTCCTATGGCGATATTCTTTCCGCTGTTCACCATACTTGAAGATTACGGAATACTACCCAGAATAGCGTTCAATCTTGACAAAGCGTTCAAAAAGGCGGGAGCCTGCGGTAAACAGGCTTTATGTCTGTGTATGAGTCTTGGCTGTAATGCCTGCGGAATAACGGGTGCAAGGATAATCGACAGTAAACGTGAACGGCTTATAGCGATCATAACTGCGTCAATTATGCCCTGCAACGGAAAATTTCCGACTATCATAAGCATTATTACGATGTTTGCTGTCGGTGTGCCGGCTGTCGCAGGCTCGGATTTTTTGGCGGCGCTCCTGCTGAGTGCCGCTATAGCCGCCTCGGTTGCCGTTGTTATGCTGTCGTCACGTTTCCTGTCAAAGACATTACTAAAAGGAATGCCGTCATCGTTCACACTTGAGCTTCCGCCATACAGAACACCGCAGTTTGCAAAGGTCCTTGTCAGAGCGTTTCTCGACAGGACGCTGTTCGTTCTCGGCAGAGCGGTAATTGTCGCTATCCCTGCAGGGCTTATTATATGGCTGATGGCGAATGTTACTGCAGGCGATGCTTCGCTGTTGTCACACTGCACAGAGTTTCTTGACCCTCTCGGCAGAATGATGGGACTTGACGGCGTTATATTGCTTGCATTCATACTCGGCTTTCCTGCAAATGAGATAGTTGTACCTATTATCATAATGGCGTACTCCGAGGGTACAGCGCTTACCGAAATATCGGAGTTGTCCGCACTGAAGGATTTGTTTATATCTAACGGCTGGACTTCTGTAACAGCGATATGTATGGTGATATTTGTACTGTTCCACTTCCCTTGCTCGACATCCTGCATTACGGTATATAAGGAAACAAAGAGCCTTAAATGGACAGCGGTGAGCTTTGCCCTGCCGACCGTTATCGGAATAGCACTTTGCATAGCGGTAAACGGTATATGCACATTATCGGGAATAGCGTAAAAAACGAAATACCCACGCAGAGTTTATCACTGCGTGGGCATTTTCTTTACGCTGTTTACGACACATTCTCCACATAATACTTTGCCTGAGCGTTGTACATTTCGGAATAAATACCGTTTTCGATTTTAACAAGCTCATCGTGCGTGCCGTACTCCTTTATCGTATCATCGGCAAATACGGCGATTTCATCGCAGAATTTACAGCTTGAAAGCCTATGGGATATGTAGATAGCGGTCTTGCCGCCTACAAGCTTGTTGAAGTGCTTGTATATCTCATATTCGGCTACAGGGTCGAGTGCCGCTGTAGGCTCGTCAAGTATTACTATCGGGCTGTCACGGTATAAAGCACGGCAGATAGCGGTTTTCTGCTGCTGCCCCCCCGAAAGCTCAGTGCCTTTTTCGTCATAGCTTTTGAATATTGTCGTGTCGAACTTATCCTCAAGCTTGATTGCATCATCATATAAGCCTGCCATTTTGAGCGTCTTTATCAGCTTTTCCTCGTCCTCCTGCTCGTCAAGTATTATATTCTCCTTAAGGCTGAAAGCAAACAGCTCGAAATCCTGAAACACCACTGAGAACAGCTTTCTGTACTCGCTGTCCGAGTAATCCTTGATATTGATATTATCGATCAGTATCTCACCGTCTGTTACATCATACATACGGCAAAGGAGCTTTATAAACGTTGTCTTACCCGCACCGTTAAGTCCGACTACCGACAGATGCTCGCCTTGTTTAATAGTGATATTGATGTTTCTGAGGACATAATTTTCACTTCTCGGATATTTGAAGCTTACATTTCTGAACTCAATAACGTGTTCGCCGTCCGAAACAGGCTTATCACCCTTTGTCATTCTGTCGGAAATTGCATCAAATTTCAGATATTCGTATGCGTAACCGCACGCCTTTACCGTAGCCGCAATGTTGTCTACAATGCTATACAGTCCCCAGTAGAGCGTTGACGCCGATGAAACGCACATTGTAAAATCACCTAATGTAATCGCTCCCGTCAGTGCCTTAAAGCCTATGTAGAAATATGAAAGTCCGTCACGCAGTCCGTTTGTGATATTTGAATACTGGTTGTACTTGAGCTGTGCCCTGCACTGCTCCCTGAACGTATCTACAGTTTTATTGCTGTAGTAATCCGCTTTATCGCACATCATATCCTTGCTGTCAAACAGCCTTACCTCCTTGCCGTTTGACGGGTTGGACAGCTGATAGAAGAAATATCCGAAAAGGCGATTGATTTTAGACAGCTTCTTGAAATATTCTATATCAAGCTTGTTGCTCTTATTTGTGAATATCGTGATAAGAACAAGCGATATAATCTGTATCGGCAGAAGAAGCGGACAGGTTATGGCGATTATCGCTATAACGCCGAGTACGTTCACCCCGTTTGAAACGATATTGAAGAAACCGTTCAGTATTCCGACTACTCCGCCGCTGTACCACGACATACCCTCTTTCGCTTTGTTCATCTGATCAAGCGTGTCGGGATCCTCGGTATGCTCAAAATCCATCTTCATTACCTTTTCGGACAGCCCTACTTCAAAATACTCGTTGAACCACTCGGAATAAACGTTCTTTATCTCATTTACAAGATAGTTTATAAGCGCCGCAAGCAAGGTCACACCGACTATAAGCGCAATGCAGAATATCGCAGTAGGTATATGCTCCTCAGCTTTACCGCCGCCGATTATTGCGGCGATCTCATCTACAAGATATTTTGACGAGATGATATTAACCATTGTCTGCGAAAACGAAACCACCACCTGCAACGCATAAGCGATAAACAGCTGAGGCTTATTCTTTACTGCCGTTTTCAGCATAAATTTAAGTGTAGGCAGGGTCTTTTTCTCTTTTTCTTTACGCATTGACAGCCACCTCGCTTTCATTGTTATCAATATAATACTGTGCCTGGACGTTGAACATATTTGCATATTCTCCGCCCTTGTCCATAAGCTCGCTGTGAGTTCCGTACTCGACTATGCCGCCGTCCTTGAACATAGCGACCTTGTCGCAAAACTGAGTTGAACTTAATCTGTGGCTGATATATACCGCTGTCTTGTTACCGATGAGCTTGTCAAAGTCACCGTACAGCTTGCTTTCCGCAAGTGCGTCAAGTGCCGCCGTAGGCTCGTCAAGGACAACTACAGGCGCATTTTTATATAACGCTCTGGCAAGCGCCAGCTTCTGCTTTTCGCCGCCAGACAGATCAACGCCGTCATCGTAAACGATCTTTAGTATCTCGGTATCCATACCCTTTTCAAGCTCAGACAGCTTATTCTCAAGTCCCGAATCAATAACGCTCTGCCTTGCCTTCTCCTTATCCGATTTATCCGCACTGCTCATTGAAACGTTCATATACAGAGGAAATGCGAACAGTTCGACCTCCTGAAAAGCAGGCGAGAATATCTTATAATAGCTGTGCTTGTTGTACCGCTTTATATTGACACCGTTCAGCAGTATCTCACCCTCTGTCACCTCATACAGCCTTAACAACAGCTTTATAAAGGTAGATTTTCCTGCGCCGTTAAGCCCTACCACCGCAAGCCTCTCTCCTGCGTTAAGAGTGATATTGACGTTTTTAAGTGCATATTTTTCAGCCTTCGGATATTTGAACGAAACATTGCGGAATGTAAATTCATAGCTGTCACACTGCGGAACATCAATTCCGCTGTCGTCCTTATCTCCGCAGTCAGCGTCCATAAAGCTGCGGAAATCGTCATATTCCCTGCTCCTTGCAAGTAAGTCCGATACAGCGGTCAGAAGCTGATTTGCATAATCAAAGAATGTCATTGACGATGCAAGGTACAAAGTGAAATTGCCTATAGTCATACTTCCGTTTACAACGCTGTACAAGAGCCATGCGTAAACCGCCGCCTGCACTCCTGCCCAGAGTACAGCATTTATGACAGCCGACACCGCCCATATCCTTGAATTTTTCTTCTGCGCCGCATAACGCTCTTTGTTCAGCACTTTGAACTTTTCTGTAAGCCAGTCGGCTATCCCGAACATTCTTATATCCTTAGCCGCCTCAAAGTCGCTCGTGGTATAAGAAAGATAATTATGTCTGCGCCACCACGGTGCAAGCGGATCCCACACCTTTTTCTTGCAGTAAGCGTTTGTCTTATTGCTGACAACGAATTGAAGTACAGAGCAGACAAGTATAGCAAGCATGATAAAAATATTCATTGTGCCGAGTATAGCGATACCTATTGTTATTATCGGTATAAGCGTGAAAAGACTTACAACACCTCTCATCATACCCTCTATGCCTTCGTTATTGCTGTTGCAGGCGTTTCCGGCTTTCTGATAGCAGTCCATAAAGTCCTTATCCTCAAGATAACCGTAATCCACAGACATTATCTTGCGGTTTTTAAGTCCCATCTGTCTGAATCTTGCACCAATAAAAAGGTAATAGAACGAGTTGCCGTAAAGGTTCAGCATAGTAGCCGTAATCTGTATTACGGTAAATCCGCCCATAAGCAGTGCAAGCGCAGTAATGCTCTGTCCTGTAGTTATCATATCTATAACGAACTTTGATATGAACGACCACAGATACTGCATTATCGGCGCACAGATTACGCTGATTATTATAACGGGTATAAACCTGTGTGAATAGCTCAGCATTGATTTTAATGCGTGAATGCTGTTGCTGAAAACGCCGTATTCCTTATGATAAGGATTGGTGTTTTTCTCTTTCTCTTTATTTTTCTTCATTTTTCTCTCCCATTTTTATAAAACTCATATCCTTTCGGTCAAAGAAAGGATAATCACGGTTGTTTACGCTTGTCTGATAACCATGCGGCTGATTGAGTACGGCAAACGCACCTGTCAGCAAAATAAGCATTTCCGGCAAGTAGTTTCTTACTCCGTATACTTTTTCTTTATCATTGTCAGCGCAAAGCACGCTTATTTCGATTATCTCTTTGTTTGAGCCGTTGATGCTCAAAAGATACTGAAGCGCTTTTTCTATCTTTTCTTTCGGATAGCCAAGATGAGTTGCTATAGTTGAGGCACCGGCTACCTCGCCGTTATCAAGAGAAAGAAGATACATTACCACCTTTAAGTTCATCTTATCTCCTAAGAACCTGAACAGCTCCGACAGCTTATCAATATCCGAAAACTGTTTTGCAAAGCTCTCCGGCTGTTCTATAAATGTAAAATAGCGGAAATCCTTATTAAGCCGCATATACTTCACACCTGTATTACAGGTGCACTCGGAAGCAATCGTGCCGTTTGAATCTTTAAAATCGGGAAGATCATAGTAATAGCGGCATTCACGCCACGCAGTAAGCTGCATAGCCCAGATTATGTTACGGTAATTTTTAAGCCACTCGGCACAGGAATCCTGACTGCTGTCGGCTATAGCCTGCATATGATTCACAACCTGCTGTTCAAACGAACACCTTTTCTCTCCTCTGCCGTAAAGATTGTCTATAGAAACATCGAAGATGTCCGCTATTTTAGGCAGTAAATCGCCGTCGGGATAGCTCCCGTTTTCCCATTTTGATACTGCCTGTGCGGTAACGCCGAGCTTGGCGGCAAGCTGTTCCTGCGTGATACCGCTTTGCTTTCTGAGCATCTGTAACTGCTTTGAAAAAAACGTTTCCATATCAACTCCCCCTTGTTTGCATTAAGTATAACACAAATAGCGGTTGTATGCAACATATATTTCAGCATAAAATTAAAGTATTAGTTTATAAAAACAGTAAATCCAACCAAAGTCATAAAAACGGAAAAGAAAAAAGCGGCAAAGTGGGTTGCTCTGCCGCAGTTTGCTAAGTTTTGATAATCAGAATGCGAAATAATCAGGAGCGGAATCGCCCGTAACAGGAGCGAATCCAACGATAGGACCGATCTCATCGGGACCGCCGGCCTCAAATACAGTACCGTATTTGTCATTAGTGGCAATGTCGAAGAATTTTCCGACAACACCCTCTTTAATGATAGCGCCGTTTGAAAGATATATCTTTCCGTCTACGGTTTTTACTTCCTTGAGCACTTCTCCGTCGTACTCCGTAATATCTTTTGTAAATGCGTTGTTCAAAAATAACATACCTTTGCGTCCTTTCACTGAAGATTATTTTCCTGTGAGAGCGTTCAGTTCTCTTGCAAGCCGTGCTACAGGCAATCCTACAACGTTGTAAAAATCGCCGTTTATACGTTTTACAAACATAGCGCCGTTTTCCTGGATGCCGTAAGCGCCCGCTTTGTCCATAGGCTCACCGCTTGCTATATACTGCCGTATCTCATCGTCGCCGAGCGGATAGAATTCCACCTCGGTCTTTTCATAAAAATTTATTTGCTTATCGGGAGAAATTACGCACACTCCCGTAAGTACCGTATGCGTTTTGCCTGACAGCTTTTTCAGCATATCAAATGCGTCCTGCTCATTCTCAGGCTTGCCCATTATCTCGTTACCGAGTGCCACAACAGTATCCGCTCCGATAACCGTATTATAGGGATATTTTTCGGCTATCTCCTCTGCTTTCTGTCGGGATAGCATAAGAACTGCGTCTGACGGTGCTGTACCGCCCGTTATCTTCTCTTCCTTTATGGCAGGAACGGATAAAAAATCGAAGCCTGCCAGCGTCATAAGTTCAATTCTGCGTGGAGATTTACTTGCCAGTATCAATGTTGTTGTACTTTTCACCGTAAACCTCATCGTAATTTGCTATACATTCCTTGATGATCTCAACCGCTGCCTTGTGACCCATTACCTCATTGACCGCAGTTTCCTTGCCCTCAAGCTGCTTATATACCTTGAAGAAGTGCAGCATTTCGTCAAAGATGTGTGAGGGTAAGCCCTCAATGCTTCTGTAAGAGTTATAATTGGGATCTTCAAACGGGATAGCTATTATCTTCTGATCCATCTTTCCGTTATCTATCATATTTATAACACCGATAGGATAGCACTGTACAAGCACAAGCGGAACAAGAGGCTCGTTGCACAGAACAAGCACATCAAGCGGATCTCCGTCGTCAGCAAGCGTCTTGGGGATAAATCCGTAGTTTGCGGGATAATGTGTCGATGTATACAGTATTCTGTCGAGTATAAGCACTCCAGTCTTCTTGTCAAGCTCGTACTTTGACTTACTGCCCTTTGAAATCTCAATGACAGCTAAAAAGTCATTGGGAGTTACTCTTTCGTTATCAATATCGTGCCAGATGTTCATAAAATTAACCTTTCTTAGCATTAACGCTACTAATGTATCTATTATACAACTATATTAACAATTTTGCAAGCGATTTTTGCATTTATTTGAAATATTTTTCAAATAAACTAAAATGCCGAAAATTGAAATCTCCAAAACGCAATATTACGCTTTCTCAAACGCCCTGAGCGTCTTTATCGCAATAACCGCAACGAGAAGTCCGCTTGCCGTCCATATAATCGGTTCAGATATACATACGCCGAAATAACCGCATACGGGGATAACCGCAACTACAGTCACTATCTTCCATATCATCTCGACAATGCTTGCGCCTATCGGAACAACGCTCTTTCCGAGTCCCTGCAGTGTACATCTCAGTGACAAAAGCGTATTCAGAGCATAGTAGAACGGCACATTTATCCTCAGATAATTGACCGCCGTATCTATAATTTCACGGTTATCCGCAGGTGCTATCATAAGCACAAGCTGTTCTCCGAACAGATACACAATAAGCACCGCAAGCGTTGACCAGCCGTAGCCTATCAGCAGACCGTATTTTATGCTTTTCTTTATCCTGTCAAACTTGCCTGCACCGAGGTTCTGGCTTACAAATGTCACAAGCGTTGCGCTGATAGCCGAGAACGGCATGATAGTAAAGCTGAATATCTTTCTGGCGGCGGTATGAGCCGAGATTATGCCCGTTCCAAGCCCGTTGATGCCGTTTTGCAGAACTATCGAGCCTATGTCAACTATTGAATACATAAGCGCCATTCCAAGCCCCGAAGCAAGAAGGCTTTTTATCTCCTCGCCGTGAAGCCTGAAATCAGACCTGCCGAGCTTTAAAAACGGACATTTTCTGATAAGATAAACGAAACAGACAATAGCAGAGATAAGCTGTGCGATAACCGTTGCAAGAGCCGCACCGTCAACCCCCATGCCGAATCCGAATATAAACAGAAAATCCAGTCCGACATTCAGCACAGCTGAAATTACAAGTATAATCAGCGGTACTACGCTGTCGCCCAAAGCACGAAGAATGTTCGCTTCAAGGTTATATATCAGCGTAACTATAAGTCCGCCTGCCACTATCGTAAGATACAGCTTCGCCTGTTCAAAAATCTCAGCCGGCGTATTGAGCACAGTAAGCAGCGGCTCAACAAACACTATACACAGCGCCATGATTACAGCGGTAATTATTGCAGAATATGTAATCATTCCTGCAACCGTGCGCCGCACCTTGTTCATATCGTTAGCACCGTAGTGTTTAGCAACAGGTATGGCAAAACCTGTGCATAAACCATTAATAATGTTGAACATAAGCGACACCACCGCCGTTGTCGAACCGACAGCGGACAGCGATAATTCACCGAGTTTTTTCCCGACTATTATAATGTCGACCAGGTTATACGCCTGTTGGAACAGACTGCCAAGCAGAATAGGCAGGCTGAACAGGAGCATAAGCCGGATTATGCTTCCTTTTGTTAAATCTCTCATAGTTTCTTCTTTTCTTTCCGTTGCTCTTTTACTTTTCTTTTAGCTAAAAACGACTTTATTTAAGGTAATCGTTTTCGATGAAATATAGTATAACATATCGAAAGATGAGTTTCAAGTAAAAAAGGCTTGTTATAATTAATTTTTTGTGATAAAATCAGTTAGTAAAACAAAAAAGAAGGAGAGTTTCTGAACTATGGAGCCAAAAGATTACATTATTACCGAAATAAGCGGAGAATACGCCACACTTACGGAAAAAATAAGCGGAGAAACGCTGTTCATAGCACTGGCACTTTTACCGCCAGGCAGTGACATAGGCACAAAGCTGCACTATGAAATGCTCGAATATACTATAGTAGAATAAAGAAGAATAAATAAGAATATAGAGGGATAACCGTTATGGTATTGATGCTTCTCGTTGTCGCCTGTTACACCGTCTGCGGTCTCAGCGACAAATACTCCGTCGCAAAGCTGAAGTTTGACGGCAATTCGTTCACTTTTCTTATGGCTTTGCCTACAGCGGTGCTTTTACTGCCGCTTATGCCCTATTCCGATATGCACTTACAGCTTTGCTGGCAGTCTGTGCTTGCGGCTGTTCTTATTATGGTGTCAAAGCTGCTTGAATTCAAGATGTCTGCGCTCGTGCTTACCGAAATGTCTGCATTCGAGCTTAAGGCGTGGCTCGGTCTTTGCCTGTTTGCGTCCTATGCGACAGATATAATAACCGCTACGGATACATTCAGCGTTTTAAAACTACTGGCGATAGTTGTCACCGCCATAGGACTATTTATGATAGCACGGTCGGAAAGAGAGCATATCAGCTATAAGAAAATAGCTGTGCCGCTGTTCTTCTATCTGCTTTCAAAGTTCGGCTACGGCTTTATTATCACTGCGTCTGCGCCGTACATATCCTCATACTTTGCCCTGCTTTTCGGACTTATCCTGCTTGCCGCCGTGCTTGCGCCTTTCGTTCACCCGATAAGGATGATAAAAGACAAGCCGAAGGGCTGTGCATTTGTAGCGCTGACCAAAATACCGAACGCACTCGGACTTGTGCTTGAAAATGCCGTTATCGCCACAAGTATGACCAACTATTCATTCATACAGCCTATGATAATGGTAGCGCTTTTCTTTATCGGTCTTATCCGTAAGGAAAGCACAAAGCCGCTCAATATCATCGGCAGTATTGTCTGCATAAGCGGAATTGCGGCATTTCAGATTTTCGGGCTTATATAACAGCAAAGGCTTTCACAAAACGTGAAAGCCTCAGATTGTCGATAAACCTTTGTGTTTTCTGAAAATGGGGTCGCAGGGGCGTAGCCCCCGACAGGGTCTAGGGGCGGTAGCCCCAGCAAAATAGCCCCTTCCCACGGGGAAGGGGTTTGGGGATAGGGATTGAGAACAAGCACTTTTTTGAAAAAACAGACTTTTTCTACAATCTGAGGCTTTCACAAAACGTGAAAGCCTCAGATTGTCGATAAACTGATTATTATTAAAGCAACACAGTGAGATATATCACCAACACCGCCGAAAACATTTTCCGTACCGACAAGGTATTAATATTTTCGTGAGTGTATCAGTGCAACTGCTCTAACATTGACTCTTCAAAAAAACGCCACTAACCTGAGATATATGTACTAACCTGCGGACGTGTAGCGTTAAGCGTCCCTGAATTGACAGGATATACAATGTTCGGGTAGTTTTACGAGTTCAGCCAACACCCCAGCGGGGTAAGGGTATGGGTAAGGAAAGAGGGATGCCAAGCTGAGCATTGCTTTAGCAATGCTCCCGCTCCTCACGTCGCTCAAGAGGAATAACTGATTTGGGAGAAAACCTAAGGGACAGGGAGAGGGGCTGTCAAGTCCAGCGGAGCTTTAGCGGAGTGCACGAGCCTTGCGTAAGCAAGGCTCAGACTTGTACCTGATCCCTTTGGTTGTCTCCCTCTTTCATATTGATAGGTGTATTAATTCGAATAGCGAACCCGAGAAGTGCTATCCGACAAAAAGAACTATCGGTAGCCTGTTATAATAGTCATAGCTGAATGATATAACAGAAGCATATCCAAATAAAAGACTTTATACAAGCAGAGGCTTTCACAAAACGTGAAAGCCTCATTTGTTCATATTATTCAATCAGCAGGAACGATGTAGTATATCCGCTCCTCCGGCTTCGCATAACCCAGCTTATCCCTTGCGATAGTTTCGATATACTCAACTTTATACTGTTCATCGGAATATCTGCTCAGCATTTTGTTTTCGTTCTCCACTTCGGCTACCTGAGCGGTGAGCTTCGCCAGTTCCTCGTTCTTCTGTGCTATTTCCACCTGTATCGAGATGAAATTATAAACACAGATAACAAGCGCAATTACGAGCAACGGTGCAAGTATAAGCATTACTTTATTGAATTTTCCCGATTTTGCCTTCAATCCTGTTGCCAACTGACATCTCATTCCTTCCGTGATTATTAATATTATTATATAACATTTCAGGAGAGGTTTTCAAGTCTGCTTTATGCTTTTTCATTTTAGCGTCAATATTTTCGTAAAGTTTAACAAAAGGCAGTATCAATTTATGTGCAATTGACACAAAGCGCCTTATGACAGGCCACAGCAGTTTTCTTCCTATCAGTTTCACCGCCTTGAAAACGGCCTTTATCACAGCAGAACAAATAATCTTTATAAGCCTGCCCACAGTAAGAAAATACACTACCCCTCCGACGAATGCAGCTAAAAGATACGAAAGGCGGAAATTTCCGTTTCCCGTTTCCATCGAAAGCCCGAACAGGACAACGCCGCACAAGGAAAGATAAACAGTATCCTCCACTCCCGTGATAAAGCTGTGGTGAGGGATTATCAGACGTAATATGCGAAGCGGCTCATATAAGACTCCCAGTAATGCTCCGCAGACGCAAAAGCAGGCAATCTGCCACATCAGCGATGTTTCTTCGTTCATACACCCACCTACCTGAATATTCTTGATATGAAATTATCCGCATATCCCGACTTGCCGTCACAAAAATGTATCGTGCGTATGTATCCCGTTATCTCAACAGTGCCGTTTTCACTGAACGCTGCACCCACCTCAAGATTCTCTCCGCCGATACGCAGATTGCCGAGCGCAGTATACATAGTTATGTTCTCATCATTGTACGAAATGATTTCTAGCACTCCGCCCACCTCCAGCTTTCTCCTGTCGGTCAGCGTCAGCTTCTGCAGTGATTTTTCCATAAAAAACACCCCCGAATGTTATTTACCGCATGATAAATAATATTCGGGGTATGTCCGTATTATGCTTATACCACTTCGTAAAGGTCTGAGGCTCCGTCCTTGCCGACCACCTCGACCACCTTAAGAACACGGATTTTAAGCGGGCTTTTGCCCATATTTATCTCAATCTCATCTCCGACCTTGACATCATAAGAGGCTCTTGCAGGTTTACCGTTTACCGAAACCTTTTCAGCGTCACACGCCTCATTTGCCACTGTTCTTCTTTTGATAAGACGTGATACTTTAAGAAATTTATCAAGCCGCATAATAAACCTTTCCTTTAAAACAAAACAAAAAACGGAGGCTGTAAAAATACTGCCTCCGCTATTGAACCAGACTTAATTACTTAGCAACTGCATCCTTTAAAGCACTGCCTGCCTTGAAAGCGGGAACCTTAGAAGCAGCGATCTTGATCTTGTCGCCTGTACGGGGGTTAACGCCCTCACGAGCTGCACGCTCACGAACTTCAAATGTACCGAAACCAACGAGCTGGATCTTTTCGCCCTTGGCAAGTGTTTCTGAAATGCTCTCAACTAAAGCTGAGATTGCCTTTTCTGCATCCTTCTTTGTAAGATCTGCCTTTTCAGCAACCATTGTAACTAATTCTGCTTTTGTCATTTGAGTAATCCTCCAATTAAAATTATTAATATTGTTAAGCATAAAAGCTAACAGACGTAATACGGTCAACCGACTAATTGCTTTACGGTTAATCAGAATTTAAAAACAGCGCTTTTATCTGCTCATCTGACAGATTGTCGAGCGTTTTGCCTTGCGACCTCGTATTACTCTCAAGCTCTCTAAAACGCATTATAAACTTATTTACAGCAAAAGTCAAGGCTTTTTCGCAATCTTTTTTGATAAAACGTGATAAAATACAGCAAGAGAGTAAAAGTTCCCCAAAATTATCTTCGGTAAGTGCCTCGTTTTTGTCATTAATAGCTAACTCAAGGCTTGCGAGCTTTTCTTTCACAAGATCAACGGCTTCGCTTGTACCGGAAAGCGCTACGCCCGCATTTGACGCACGCTTGAAAACCTTCTCGCCACGCATAAGCGCAGGCAGTACCATCGGCACGCTGTCGAGAGTATCTGCAACGGTGTCCTGATGCTTGGATTTCTTTTTGAGCTTGTCCCAGTTCTTAAGAACATCGTCCGAATTATTGACATTTACATCTCCGAAAACGTGCGGATGACGATATATCATCTTCTTTGTGACATCATCGCATATATCGTTGAATTCAAACCTGCCACGCTCTTTTTCGATCTCGCAGTGAAAAACCGCCTGAAAAAGCAAATCTCCGAGTTCTTCTTTAAGCATTGCGGCATCATCTGCGTCGATAGCCTCCATCACCTCATAAGCCTCCTCCAGAACATTCATCCTGACCGACTTATGATCCTGCTCTCTGTCCCACGGACAGCCGTTCTCGCTTCTGAGTATCCTCGTCACTTCGAGAAGATCGTCAATATCATACTTGTCTTTAATTTCAAAATCCAAATCGTACACTTCCAATACCTGTCGGACTCTTTTTTCAGCCCGTTTTTAATCTTATATAATAATACTCTAAAATCTGTCAAATATCAAGATAATTTCAGAATTTTTTTCTTTTTTGTCGATTTAGCAAAGATTTAAGATTAATCTCGTTGAAGATTATCAGTAAAATTATATAAACCGCACCGCCCGAAGCTATCGGCAAAAACAGAGCCGCCACAGCATTGACGCTTTCCCCGACAAAGCCATACACAATGCGTGATACGACAGCGCATACTATCCCCGCACTCAGAGGAACAGCCATTCTTCTGATAATGTGAAAATCTATCCCGGTGACATTTTCAAGCGCAAAATATCCTCCCAGTGCAACCGCCGCATACATAATTACCGTTGAAACAGCCGCCCCGTTTATATTGATAGCCGGTACAGATATTGTAAACACATTGAATATCAGCTTTACCGCACAGCCCGGCAGCATGAGTTTTACAGGAAGATCCGACCGCCCGATGACCTGAAATATTGAAATAAACGTAGATGACAAGGTCAGAAAAACACCGCCAAGCCCCAGTATAAAGAGCGATGCCGCACTCACCGTCACCTCCTGCTGTCTGCCCGAAAACAAAAACTCAAGTATCTGCCTGCTCATAGCCGACAGTCCGAGATACAGCGGAAACCCGATAACAATGTTAGAACGCAGAACGACCGTCACCTTGCGCTCGAATTCCTTCCTGTTGCCGAGCGTCCACGCACCTGCTATCTGCGGCAGTGCGCTCCTGCCGAACATAGCCGTGAAAGAAGGTATCAGCATGAACATCGTCCACGAAAGTCCGGTATAACTGCCGTACATAAAGTTTGCAAGCCGCACAGCACCGCCCTGTGCTTTTATTATATCCGAAAAACACGCCGCAAAATATCCCGGATCGGACGAAAGTGCAAAATTAAGACAGCGTGGTATCGTGATAAGGTCGATGAACGAGGACAGATTCACAACTATTGCGGCGGCGGAAACAGGAATACAGGCCTTTATCAGACGTTTTGCGATTACTGCCACCCTGTCTGTCGAGGTATCGCCCGCAGATGTATCAATAATCCTTTTGCAGACTTTTTTCCTCACAAGCAGGCAAACGAGTGCACACAGCTCGCTCACCGTAACGGCAAGAACCGCACCTGCCGCCGCATAAGGCATTATTATATCCACAGCCTCGCTTTCACTTCCTGCGATAACTCCGAATACACTTTCGCCGCCTGCATAGCATTTCATTCCGTATTCTATTATAAGATGCGACACAGAAAGTCCTGTCACGGCACGGCAGACCGATTCTGCGACCTGCGACACAGCCGACGGCATCATATTACAGCACCCTTCGTAATAGCCCTTATATACCGATGATATACAGCACAGAAAAACCGACGGCGCTATTGCGATTATTCCCCATACGCTCTGCGGAGATTGTGCGACCGTATCCGAAAACGGCCGTGCAAGTGCCAGTATTGCCGCAGTGCCGATAAGACCTGTCGCTCCGAATATCACGACAGCCGTTCTCAGCACCTTTTGCGCATTTGCGAATCTGCGTAAAGCTATGTTATCCGCAACCGCTTTTATTATAACGGTAGGAACAGCCGCCGCAGTCATAGCGAAAACAGGCGTGTAGAGGCTATACGCAGTCGAGTAGTAGCCCATTCCGATACCGCCGAGTATATTTGTGAGCGGTATCTTGAAAACAGCGCCGACTATCTTGCTTATCACCATCGAAACAAAGAGGATTATTGTGTTTTTTACATAGATATTTTTCAAACAATCAGTCCTTTCCGGTTAATTCTATTATCCTTGGGACAAGAATATACCGGATACGGCTACAACTGCATCGCTTTCGGACAAAAAAAGACGCTCACCCAAAACGGATAAGCATCCTTTGATTCTATTCTTTTTTATGCCCTAAAGTCAAACGGATGCTTTTCTTCGGGAACGGCAGACGGAACATACTGTTCATATGCCGGCTGTGCCTTTCCGCCGCTGAAGTCTACCCTGTCGATTTTAAGCGCATCGTCATTCTTATCGCTCTTTTCAAAGCGATCGTCTGATTTCTCGGAATATGCCGCCTTGATCAGCTTTATCAGTTCTTCTACCGAAGAAGCCGTCACAAGCCGTTCCTCATATTCCTCTTTTTCCTCTTTCTTAGCCTCCTCAGCCTTTTTTTCGGCGGCTTTTTCTTTGGCTTTTTCAACGTTTTCGTTCTTTTTAAGGCTTTCCTTTATAAGTGCGTAATACGAAACGTTTCCCTCGCTGTCAACGCTGATACCGAGCTTTGTAACATTCTCCGAATCATCGCCGAGCTGTTTTCTTATTTCGGGCAGTTCGTCAATAGCCTTATCGATAATACCCTCGAATTTAGCCCTTTCGGTTTCGTCCGTAGCCATTTTTTCAAGAGTATCGGGAGTTATGACGCAGTTATACTCGCCCTTTCCTGTAGCGAGATGCTTCTGTGCCTCCTCATCCGAAGAAAAATCAGCCACGATAAAATCAACGTTCTTATATTTGCCTTTAAGCTGTTCAAGATATTTCTGTGCGTCCGTGCTGAGTCTGACCGTTGAGGTTTCCTTTGACTTGTCGGCTTTGTCCGTTGCACTTACACTGTAAGCAGGCTTGTATTCATAATTTGTGTTTACGGCAGACATAATAATACCACCCTTTCCGTACCTTTTCATTGACCCTTCTGTAAAGTATATCGGCAGGAAGGACGGAAACTTTAGTTTTTCGGCGGCATTACGCTTTTCGGCACGTTCCACCCCCGTGAATTCATTTCGTCAATAATAAACGATGCCGCTTCATTTATGCCTCGCTGGTTGAACGTCAGCTTTGTTCTTATATCACCGCTCACCGCACTGCAAAGTATCACGGCATATTTCTGTGCAAGCGAATTTTCAGCCCTCAGAAGCTCATTCAGGCGGTTTTTCTCGTCAATCATTTTTCTCCCCCGTAAGTCCGTTTATAACGCTGATGTGACTGCCGTGTACTGCGGCGCATTTCTGCAGCTTTTCCTTAAGCTGAGGATCGGATATTTCTTCGGCGGCGGAAATATACCTGTTTCGTATATCCTTTTCCTCGGCAAGCAGCTTTCTAAGCTGTACAGCTTCGTATGATAACATATCGCTCATTTTTTGCCCTCTTTAAAACAGTATTTATATATAAATATAGTTTGCATTTCCGTGCGGATTATGCTATAATTTTATGGATAGACTGATTTTTTACAAAAGAAAGGATTTTTAGCTTGGCAGATAAAGACTATATGCAGGAGATACGCAACTTCTGTATCATTGCACACATAGATCACGGAAAGTCCACTCTGGCGGACAGAATACTCGAACAGACCGAAACGGTCGCACACAGAGAAATGGAAGAACAGATACTGGACAATATGGATCTTGAGCGTGAAAGAGGCATCACGATCAAAGCCCGTGCGGTAAGGCTGAGATACAAAGCCGATGACGGTGAAACCTACGTTTTCAATCTTATAGATACACCCGGTCACGTTGACTTCAACTATGAGGTATCACGTTCGCTGAATGCCTGCGAGGGCGCAATACTTGTAGTAGACGCAACACAGGGCATCGAGGCGCAGACTCTCGCCAACACCTATCTTGCAATCGAACAGGACCTTGAGCTTGTTCCCGTAATAAACAAAATCGACCTGCCCTCCGCCCATCCCGATGAAGTAAAGGAAGAAATTGAAACGGTAATAGGCATACCTGCCGATGAAGCTCCGCTTATTTCCGCAAAAATGGGCATAAACATAAAGGAAGTAATGGAGCAGGTGGTAAAGAACGTTCCCGCTCCCAAGGGCGATCCGGACGCTCCTTTGAAAGCGCTTATCTTTGACAGCTACTATGACGCTTATAAAGGTGTTATCGTTTATGTAAGAATAAAGGACGGCACATTAAGACCGGGCGACAGGATAAAAATGATGGCTACCGGTGCTGAGTTCGACGTTGTAGATGTCGGATATATGGGCGCAAAGGCTCTTGAGAACGCTAAGGAGCTTCGTGCAGGCGAGGTCGGATATATAGCCGCATCTATAAAGTCGATAGGCGATACAAAGGTCGGTGATACGGTCACTCTTGTAAGCAACCCTGCAAAAGAGGCCCTTGCAGGCTACCGTAACGTAAACCCGATGGTATACAGCGGTATCTATCCCGCCGATGGTGCAAAGTACGGCGATCTGCGTGACGCTCTTGAAAAGCTCCAGCTTAACGATGCTTCGCTTACATTCGAGCCGGAAACCTCTATAGCGCTCGGCTTCGGTTTCCGTTGCGGATTCTTAGGACTTCTGCATATGGAAATCATTCAGGAACGACTTGAACGTGAATATAATCTTGACCTTGTTACCACCGCACCGTCCGTTGTATACAAGATAACAAAGACAGACGGAGAAACGATTTTTATTGATAACCCCACGAACTACCCCGACCCGTCCGAAATAGAAGTGGCGGAAGAGCCTATGGTAAAGGCAAATATCTACACTCCGTCTGAATATGTCGGCAGTATAATGGATCTGTGTCAGGAAAGACGAGGCACCTTCAAGGATATGAAATACCTTGATCTTAACCGTGTTGAGATGCACTACGATCTTCCGCTGAACGAAATAGTATACGATTTCTTCGATGCTCTGAAATCACGCACAAAGGGCTATGCAAGCTATGATTATGAAATGTCGGGATTTGTTCCGTCACGTCTTGTAAAGCTTGATATACTCCTTAACGGCGAGGTTGTCGATGCGCTCTCGTTCGTTGTTCATGCGGATAAGGCTTATGCAAGAGCAAGAAAGATTGCCGAAAAATTAAAGGATAACATTCCCCGTCAGCTGTTTGAAGTACCTATTCAGGCGGCAGTCGGCGGTAAAATTATTGCAAGAGAAACAGTAAAGGCTATGCGTAAGGACGTGCTTGCAAAGTGCTACGGCGGCGATATTACCCGTAAGAAGAAACTGCTCGAAAAGCAGAAAGAGGGTAAGAAACGTATGCGTCAGCTCGGCAGTGTCGAAGTTCCGCAGGAAGCGTTTATGGCAGTGCTTAAGCTCGATGAATAAAGGGCTTTATATCCATATCCCGTTCTGCCTGTCAAAATGCCCCTACTGCGACTTCTACTCGGTAGCTTATGACGGCGATACGGCGAACAGATACAAGAACGCAGTTATAAGAAATCTGCGCTACTATCTGTCGCAGGACGAAAATCTCAGGTTTGACACGGTGTACTTCGGAGGAGGTACACCGATACTGCTTTGGCGTGAGATATGTGATATTATGGACGAAATTCAGCCGTACATCGCCTCAGACGCAGAAATTACCGTTGAAGCAAATCCATGCTGTACCGATGAAAACACACTTTGTTCATTAAAAGCGCATAATGTGAACAGGATTTCATTTGGCTTACAGAGCGGCAATGATAATGAGCTTAAAGCGCTCGGCAGAAGGCATAACAGCAAGGTCGGTGCAGATGCTGTGAATACGGCATACAAAACAGGCTTTGATAATATTTCGGGCGACATAATGCTCGGAATACCGCTTCAGACAAGCGACAGCCTTATTGAAACGATAAACTATATGACTTCCCTGCCGCTAAGTCACATTTCGGCTTATATGCTGAAAATCGAGCCGGATACGCCGTTTGCAAAAAAAGAGCTTATCCTTCCCGATGAAGACGGATATGCAAACATTTATCTCGAAACGGTAGAACGTCTTTCAGATAAAGGCTTCAGACAATACGAGATAAGCAATTTTGCGAAGACGGGTATGGAGAGCAGGCACAATCTCAGATACTGGCGGTGCGAGGAATATCTTGGCATAGGTCCTGCCGCACATTCCTATTTCAACGGTGAACGTTTCGCTGTCGGACGTGACCTCAGAGCGTTTATCGAAAGCGAGGTTCAGCCTGCTGTTATAACAGAACGTGAATGCGGCGACTATGAAGAATGGGCAATGCTGAAATTGAGGCTCAGCGAGGGACTTGATTTTGATACGGCTGAAAAACGTTTCGGCGTAACAAAAGACGATATATTAAAAAAGTGCAGGCTGATTCCCGATGACCTGTATAAAACGGACGATAAGACGATAAGCCTTACCCCGAAGGGATTTCTGGTATCAAATGCCGTTATCGGCATATTAACGGATATATGATTTTTGGAGGAACTATGAACAAGGAATTACTTAAAGCCGATATTGAATCGGTACTTTCCGACAAGTATGAAGTTACAGCGGACAAGGCACAGCCCTATCAGCTGCACGAGGCGCTTTCATCTGCGATAATGAAACAGATAGCGCCTGTTTGGAAGGACAGCAGAAAGGCTCATCTTGCCACACGCAGAGCGTGCTATTTCTCAGCCGAATTTTTGGTAGGCAGAGCCATTTACAATAACCTGCTCTGTCTTGGTGTAGAGGACGATGCGAGAGAGGTTCTTTCCTCGCTCGGCGCAAAGCTGTCCGACCTTGAAGAAATTGAAGATGCCGCACTCGGAAACGGCGGTCTCGGCAGACTTGCGGCTTGCTTTTTAGACAGCGCCGCTACATTGTCTTTACCGCTTGACGGCTACGGAATACGTTATAAGTACGGACTTTTCAAGCAGTCTATTGTTGACGGATTTCAGAAAGAAGAGGCTGACGACTGGACAAAATACGGCGACCCGTGGAGCAGAAGAAACGAAAGCGACAAGGTAATTATAAACTTTGCGGATCAGTCAGTTGTTGCAGTACCTTACGATATGCCTATCGTCGCATACGGCACAAGAAACATAGGCACGCTCCGTCTATGGCAGGCCGAGCCTGTGAATACATTCGATTTTCTCAAGTTCAATGCACAGGACTATGTAAACGCAAGCATAGAACAGATAAAGGCTGAGGATATTTCGAGAGTGCTTTATCCTAATGACGATACAAGAGAGGGAAAGATTCTCCGCTTCAAGCAGCAGTATTTCTTCTGTGCGGCTTCTCTTGCCGATATTGTGAAGAAGCACAAGGCGGCAGGTTATGATATCGAAAAGCTGTACGAAAAGGTTACTATTCAGCTTAACGATACCCACCCCGTCATATCTATCCCCGAACTTATAAGAATACTTGTAGATAACGAGGGTCTTTCATTCGAAAAGGCTCTTGAAATTGCCAAAAAGACATTCAACTACACAAACCACACCGTAATGGCTGAGGCTATGGAAAAGTGGGGACTTGATATAGTAAAGGAAGTCCTGCCCAAAATTTACGACATTATTTTACAGATAAACGAGGCTTTCGTTGCCGAAATGTACGCAAAGGATATGCCCAAGGGTAAGACCGACTATATGAAGATGATTTCCGGCGGCGTTGTACATATGGCTAAAATGGCGGTTTACTGCTCAAGCTACACAAACGGCGTTGCGGCGCTCCATACCGAGATACTTAAGAACGATGTTTTAAAGGACTGGTATCAGCTTTTCCCTGAGAAATTCCAGAACAAGACAAACGGCATTACCCCAAGACGCTGGATTGCCCTTTGCAACAAGGAGTTATCATCGCTCATAACAGAAAAGCTCGGTGATAATTCGTGGGTGACAGACCTTTCAAGGCTGAAAACGCTTGAAAGACTTCGTGGCGACAACAATATGATGCAGAGATTCATGGATATAAAGCAGGAAAAGAAGAATCAGCTTGCCGCATATATGAAGGCAAAGGACGGAATCGAAGTCGATACAAACAGCATTTTTGACATACAGATAAAGCGTCTGCACGAATATAAGAGACAGCTTCTCAATGCGTTCAGCATCCTTTATATCTACTTCGGTATCAAGGACGGAAGCATAAAGAACTTCTACCCGACCACGTTTATTTTCGGTGCAAAATCCGCTCCCGGATATATGAGGGCAAAGGCTATCATCAAGTATATAAACGAGATAGGCAGACTTATCAATGCCGATGAAGAAGTAAACAAGCTGATAAAGGTCGTATTCGTGCAGAATTACAATGTTTCCTATGCGGAAAAGCTAATTACTGCCGCCGATATTTCAGAGCAGATTTCTACCGCAGGAACAGAAGCGTCCGGTACGGGAAATATGAAGTTTATGCTCAACGGCACTGTTACTCTCGGCACATATGACGGTGCAAATGTAGAGATAGTGCAGGAGGCAGGCGAAAGCAACAACTACATCTTCGGTGCAAGGGTCGAGGAGCTTGAAAAGATAATGAAGGACTATGACCCGAGAAAGCTTGTTAGCAAGAACCCGAAAATCAAGCGTGTGCTTGATACGCTTATTGACGGCACGGTGAGCGATGGCGGAACAGGCGATTTCAAGGAGCTTTACTTTGCTCTGACAGACGGCGCAAGCTGGCACGTTCCCGATCATTACTACCTGCTCGGCGACCTTGAATCCTACGTTGAGGCAAAGCTGAAGGCAAACAGCGACTATGCAAACTCCCGTCTTGACTTTGCAAGAAAGTGCTGGGCAAATATGTGCTTCTCGGGCAAGTTCAGCTCGGACAGAACGATAAGCGATTACGCCAAGGAGATATGGAAGATAGAGCCGGTACAGCTGTAATAACATAGAATTAAGGCAATACCGAACTTTATATCGATATTGCCTTAAATAATACAAGGAGGAAATATGAAAGTAACCGAATTCAGCAATAAAACAAAGGTTGACAATATCCGACCGGAATGGGAAAAGTATCTCGGAAAAGAAGATTTTATAAGCTACAAGCCTTCTTATGTCGGCGGAACGGAACGTGATAAATTCGAGAAATTCACTTTTCCTGCCGAAAAAACAGGTGATATTACATATTATCTGTACAATCCGACAAAAAACGGAGCTATCCGTCAATGCGGTAAATATCCGCTTCTTGTATTTATTCACGGTGCAACAAACTCATTTGACGGAAGAATATGTATATCGCACAGCGGTGGCGAAATGTTTGCAACTGCCGATTATCAACAGAAAATGGATGGTGGTGCTTTTATACTAGTGCCTCTGGCGAACGAAAAGAAAGATGAAAACGGAGAACTGTGCGACAGCTGGAACGAAAAGTATTTTCCTTATCTCAAAGACATTATAAACAAGACAGTCAACGACAATCCGATTTCTGACATAATTATCGCAGGTGGTTCTTCAGGCGGATATATGACATGGGGAATGGTACTAAACTATCCTGAACTATTTGACGGCTGTATACCCGTTTCTTCAGGATTCATGCCTTCTATCAGTCAGCTTGAAACGCTTGAAAAAAACGGCGTAAATGTGCTTTATGCCTGTGGCAGACACGATGAATTCGGTTGCTATAAAAAGGAATACAGCGAAATCTATGACTACATCTCAACAATGAAAAACGGAATCTGCTATACTCCCGAATGGACAAGAAACGGCGACCACGGCGTCGCTTCGCTGTTTTTCGGAATAGAGATGGGTCAGCACTGTATGATTACACAGGTACAGGCGAACCTTATCTATGATGACGGAGCGCCGTATTGTGATAAAATTCCAAACGGCATTACAGGTTGGATAAAGACCTGCCATAGAAATAAGGAGTAAGAAATGGTAACAGGTATACACCACGTTTCATTCAAATGCAGTAAGGGCGAACAGCTTAAAAAGGTTATCGCTTTCTACACCGAAACCCTCGGTATGATGATAGTAAGACAGTGGGGTCCCGACTGTGATAATCCTATCGGAGTTATGTTCGATACGGGAAACGGCATAATCGAGGTTTTCTCAAATGCCGAAAACGACTTGCCGCAAGGCGTAATAAGGCATTTCGCACTTAGCGTGACAGATGTGGACGAGCTTGCGGACAGGATTGAAAAAGCAGGATATGAGGTATTCGTAAAGCCGAAAGACATTTACATTCCTGCCGAGAATCCGCTTGTAGCAAGGATTGCTTTCTGCTACGGACCGCTCGGAGAACAGATAGAGCTTTTCTGCGAAAAGTAAACAAAACAGCCGCAGACCTGCGATAAAGCGGTCTGCGGCTTTGCTGTATTCAGCTGTCGATTTCGGGGATTCCGGTAGTGTAGCCGTAAGCTGAGGCACACTCTTTGGCGAGGGTCAGGAACAGCTCTCTTGTGGCTGTAAGGGCGGAGAGCAGGTTGTCCGCATCGTAGCGGGAAAAGCAATCGCCAAGCTTATCGACGATGAACGGCTCTGCCCACTGCTCTGCCATTCTGCCGTTATGCCATGTATCGTAGGCGGTGCCGTGAATGCAGTGTTCATACATCTCGATAATTGTGATCAGTTTTGTCTTGAGATAGCCGTCCACGCACATTATCGCTGTCCAAAGCTCTCCACGCCTGATTTTCTTCTCTGCCCACACGGTATGGAACATAAAATCATTTGTAAGATTACGGAAACTTTCCTCTGATAAAGCGGTAAAATCACAGGGTGTGATTTTTGATGATTTACAAATAAGCTGTGATATGCCGCAAGCGTCATAACAAAGCGAAAAACCACGATTCAGAATAAAATCAGCATTGTGTGATTTAAGTAGATTTACAAGGCTGTCCTCAGACATAACAATCATATCGACATCAAGTGATTTTTCGAATAGGATACGGCGCTCTTTTTCTCCTGCAAAAGTATCTTCAACAAATGAATATACAGGCTTACCCAGTTTACCTATTATATTATTTTCATAAAGCAATATTTGCGGTTCAGAGCAAGCGATAATCAGATCGAGGTCGGAGTATTCGTCCGCCTTTGAAATTTCTCTTGCCTGTGAGCCGACAATTATTACCGCCTTTATTTCGGGCTGAACTTCGCACACAGCAAGCAAACGTTTCATCAGCTCATCGTAACGATTCATAGACACCTCCTGTTAAGCAGAAAATGAAAAGCCACAGTAAAAAGCTGTGGCTTAAGTTTGTGGAAAAAGTCTTGTATTTGATGTACTTCTGTTATATCATTCAGCTTAGGTTATGACAGCAGGCTACCGATAGTGCTATTTGTCGGACAGATGCATTGTTTTTTATTTGCACTGCTATTTATTACATTTGCCATCATTTTCTCTTTTTGTAGGGGAGGCGGCTTGCCCCTCCCGTCGCACTAACTTCTAACCATTCACCGAGTTTATAATCTGTCAACTATCAACCGTAACCTAAAGCTTAATTTCCTTGCAAATTGTTTATGGTAAGCACTACAATATTTCGGGAGGGGCGAGCAAGGCAAGGATACCTTAGCGTGTGTGCCCAAGGGCTTTGCAAGGACGCAAAGCCAACCAAGCACACACAGACCCTCGCCCTACGAAAAGTTATGCACGAAGCTATACATATTATCAGGATAGTGCGTTTTTTAAGGTCAATGTCAGTGCAGTTGTACCGGTACACTCACGAAATTATTAACAACCTGTCGGCACGGAAACGGTTTTAAGCAGTGTTGGCGATATATTTCACCGGGTGGGCTTTAATAATCGGTTTATCTGCAGACTGAAAGCCACAGTAAAAAGCTGTGGCTTTTATTATTTACGTTAATACTCAAGCGGTTCAAGCTTTGTGAGATCAAACGGGGTTTCCTGATATACGCAGAAGTTGAGCCAGTTTGAGTACATAAGGCTTGCGTGACCTCGCCAAGTAAAATGCGGCGTCAGCTTAGGGTTATCATCGGGGAAATAGTTATACGGCACTTCTATCGGTATGCCCTTTTCAACGTCACGCATATACTCATCCTTGAGTGTGTTCCTGTCGTACTCGGCGTGACCTGTGATAAAAATCTGTCTGTTCGTGCGGTCTGCAACTATATATGCTCCCGCAATGTCCGAATAGGCAAGCAGTGCAAGATTAGGATTGGTTTCAATATCTTCCATCTTTACACCCGTATAACGTGAATGGGGTACCATAAAAATATCGTCAAAGCCCTTGAGAAGCGGGTGGTTGACCGCATTTATCTTATGGGGGAAGATGCCGAACATCTTCTTGTCAAGCACCTGCTTCTGAATACCGTAATGATAGTACAGCCCTGCAAATGCCGCCCAGCAGATATGCACCGTGCTGAACGCGTGAGTTTTACTCCACTCCATTATATCGCACAGCTCCTTCCAGTAATGGACGGAGTTGAAGTCGAGCAATTCAACGGGCGCACCGGTTATGATAAGTGCGTCAAAATACTGCTCCTTTATCTGATTGAAGGTGGTGTAGAAGTTCAGAAGATGCTCCTGCGAGGTGTTTTTCGGATTGTGGGTTTCTGTTTTCACAAGAGTAATATCCACCTGCAAGGGAGTGTTACTGAGCAGCCTTAAAAGCTGTGTTTCGGTAACTATCTTTGTAGGCATAAGGTTTACTATAGCGACCTTGAGCGGTCTTATGTCCTGTCGTGATGCTTTTTCATCAGCCATAACGAAAATATTCTCGTTTACAAGCGTACTGAAAGCCGGCAGATTATTCGGTATTTTAATCGGCATTTACATCATCCTTTTCATTTCGTCATAATATTTGATTATACCACACGAAACGTATAAATGCAAGCAAAACAGATAATATCACCGAATTTGCGTGATTATTCCGATAACTCCCGATAAATCGTCGCAACTTGCAAAAACCTTTTCGGTAATTTCCGACGGCACATCGACTATATCCTTTATGAACACCGTCCGTATACCCGACGCTATGCCTGCCCTGATGCCGTTTGAGCTGTCCTCGACAATGAGGCATTCAGACTTTTCAAAGCCCGTCTTTTCGGCGGCTGTTACAAATATTTCCGGGTCGGGTTTTCCTCTTGTTATCTCATCGCCGCCGATAATTCCGTCAAAATATCCGAGTATACCCGAATGCTCAAGCTCCTTAGCCGCAGAAGCGTGATATGTAGAGGTGGCAACGTACATTCCGACTTTATTCGCTTTAAGATATGTGCAAAGCTTATCGAAGCCTTGCTTTACCGGTATGCCGTTCTTCTCTTCGTATTCTGCAAAATACTGCTTTGCGTATTCCCAGTATTTATCAAAGGGGTAATCCTCACCAAGCTCGGAAAGAAAGAGGGTCTTCATTGAATCATAATTAAGTCCGATAGAACGGTACGGGAGCGAAAGGTCAAATGGCAGACTGTACTTGTCGATCACATACTGCCACGCCTTAAGCCCTATCCTTTCGCTGTCAAGAAGCGTACCGTCCATATCGAATATTACCGCTTTAATCATTTATTCACCGCCACTACGGCACTGCATCCGTCAAGATGAACACTGCCCGATAAATCTATCTTCTTTCCGGTAAGCACATCTGTGAATTCGCCGGAAATACCGGGATTGAAATCAAACGGATTATCGTCTATATTAAGAAGCGTTACAACTGTTTCGCCGTCACAGTCACGTCTGAACGAGAACTGTCTGTTTAAAAGCTGTAAAGGTGTATAATCGCCGTGAGCGAGCGCCTTTGAGGAGGTACGCAGATTACACAGCGCAGTGATCTCGGCTGTGAGATCGGCTATACCCTCAGCCCTGAACTTTTCCTCGTTATATTCAACACGCAGAGCGTCATCGCCGTTGTGCTTGTCGCCCTCGATGCCGTACTCACTGCCGTAATAAACGCCGGGTATGCCGGGCATCGTGAACAGGAGCGGGTAAATCACGGGAAGCTGGCGCTTATTGTTAAGCATTGTGGCTATTCGTGAAACATCGTGATTGTCAACAAAGCTGTAAAGAAGCTTTCCTGTATAAAGACACCACTGCTCTTTTCCGAACTGGCGGTTGAGCGAATGCGCAATTTCGAACATATTAAGGTCGTTGAAGCTGGAGAACAAGCCCTTATAGCATTCGTAATTTGTCACGCTGTCAAGCATTTCGGGATTCATCCAGCGGTTATAATCGCCGTGGAGCGTTTCGCCCATCAGCCAGAAATCGTTTTTCAGCCACTTGCAATGGCCGTGCAGTTCCTTCAGGAAATTAAGGTCGAGGCAGTATGCAACATCGAGGCGAAGTCCGTCAATGTCAAACTCCTTAACCCACCCTGTGATGACCTCCTTTAAGTATTCCTTCACTGCAGGGTTATACAGATTTAGCTTTACAAGCTCGTAATGTCCTTCCCAGCCCTCGTACCAGAAGCCGTCATTATAGCAGGAATTTCCGTCATTGATATGAAACCAGTCACGATAACTGTTGTTGCCGTTTCTGACCTCAACGAATTTTGTGAAATCTCTGCCGACGTGGTTGAACACGCCGTCAAGTATTACCTTGATGCCGTTTTCGTGCAGCTTTTTGCAAAGTGCGGCAAAATCAGCGTTTGTGCCGAGTCTGCTGTCTATTTTTGTATAGTCAACGGTATCATATCCGTGCGCTACCGACTGGAACACAGGTCCGAAATATATAGCGTTGAAGCCCATTTCCTTTATATGAGGAATAGCATCCTCTATCTTTTTAAGTCTGTTTTCGGTGTTCTCCGAATAATCGTTTGTCTTGGGGCAACCGCAGAATCCTAAAGGATAAATGTGATATACCGCAAAGTTTGTGAAATCGCTCATTTTGAAATCTCCCTTATTTATTTTACACATCCGTAATGGCATAAAGCTCCGCCGCCGAATCGAAAACCGGTTTATCCGAAACGAACAGAGCAATATTATGCTCCTGCGCTTTAAGCAAAGCGTCGGCATCCGGTTTTACCTTTTCGCAAAGCACAACACAGGACGCACCCGTGTGTGCCGCTACGGCTATTGTGTTTACGTTTCCTATAACGGTGAACCAAGCACAGCCGTCAAGGTCTTTGGTCATTGCAAGGCTTAACAGGTCGCACGAAAACACATTATTTATAACACTGTCTTCGTTACCGCTGTTAAGCACTCCGAACAATCCTTTTCTTATAAGCTGTCCGACCGTCATTTGTGAAACCTGCCTTTACCGATTTTTCGATTCATGCCGTGTTATATGCAATATGCACAAATCATATTGCTATTATATCACAATCTGTCACTTATGTAAAGTTGAAAAATACACGTTGAATTTGTAGAAAATGACGGTTTTTAGGTAAAAATAGAGTAAATTTATCCGATATAAAAATACCGATTAGTGCAACATCCACAAAGAGTTGTGCAAATTTTGGTTACTAATATATAGTGAAATTTACATAGCAAATATGTTATAATTATCATATTCCCGTGAGTCTGCAAGAATTGCGGGTCAAATCCAAGGAGGTTATATAATGGGTTCCAAAGAAAAAAATACCGTACCGTTCAACGGCACGCCCGAACAAGAAAAGGCACTGCGTGAAATGATCGGTAATCACAAGGGTCAGCAGGGCGCACTTATGCCTGTACTGCAACAGGCTCAGGAAATCTACGGCTATCTTCCTATTGAGGTTCAGTCAATAATAGCCGAAGAAATGGGAATACCGCTTGAAAAGGTATATGGTGTTTCTACATTCTACTCGCAGTTCTCACTTTATCCCAAGGGTAAGTACAAAATCTCAGTATGTCTGGGTACAGCCTGCTATGTTAAAGGCTCCGGCGACATATTTGCAAAGCTCTCCGAAAAGCTCGGAATTTCAGACGGAAAATGTACACAGGACGGCATATTCTCACTTGACGCCTGTCGCTGTATAGGAGCGTGCGGACTTGCTCCCGTAATGACAGTAAACGACGATGTATACGGAAAGCTGACCGTTGACGAAATCGACGGTATTCTGGCTAAATATACAGAATAATGTTTCCGGAAATTTCTCTGAACATTCTTGATGTTGTGCAAAATTCTATCGGCGCACGGGCTTCGCTTGTCGAAATAACCGTCAGCATTGACACAACGGCGGATACTCTTACGGTCATCATCAGGGATGACGGCTGCGGAATGAGCGAGGCGGAGCTGTCAAGAGCCGTCGATCCGTTCTATACCACAAGAACAACGAGAAAATACGGATTCGGAGTACCTTTTTTCAAAGCCGCATCGGAAATGACCGGCGGCAGCTTTGAGATAAGTTCAAAAGAAGGAGAAGGTACTTATATAAAGGCTGTTTTTGTACTGTCGCACATTGACAGAATGCCGCTGGGCGATATGACGGGTACGCTTATATCGCTTATAAATGCGAACTGCCGTATAGATTTCAGCTATAACTATTCGGTTGACGAAAAGCGGTTTTCGCTTGATACAAGGCAGCTCAGAGCCATACTCGGCAGTGTTCCGTTAAATATACCCGAGGTCACGGGATATATCACCCGTTATCTTGAGGAAAATACAGCCGAGGTAAACGGCGGCATCAAATATTAACGACCACGAAAGGATAATTTAAGATATGAAATCTCTTGAAGAATTAGCTGCTATCCGTGACAAGATGCAGAACGTTGTGAACCTGAGAAGCGAAGCATCGGACTGCACAAGAATTGTTGTCGGAATGGCGACCTGCGGAATTGCGGCAGGGGCAAGACCTGTTCTCAAAGCATTTTCCGACGGGATACAGGAAAAGGGCATAAAAGACGTAATGGTAATACAGGAAGGCTGTATCGGTCTTTGCCAGTATGAGCCTGTTGTTGAAGTCATCACACCCGGCAAGGAAAAGGTGACCTACGTCAATATGACATCTGAAAAGGCTGTAGAAGTAATCGAACAGCACATTATCGGCGGCAACGTTGTAACGAAGTACACGATAAACTCCGCTATGTAAAATCTGAAAGGAAACTAATATATGTATCGTTCACAAGTATTGATATGCGGTGGTACCGGTTGTACTTCTTCAGGCAGTGTTAAAATCGCCAAAAGATTACAGGAAGAAATCGACAAGAACGGTCTTACCGACGAAGTTATGGTAGTCCGCACAGGATGTTTCGGTCTGTGTGCGCTCGGTCCTATTATGATCGTTTATCCTGAGGGTACATTCTACTCAATGGTAAAGGAAGAAGATATTGCGGAAATCGTTTCGGAGCATCTGCTCAAGGGACGTATCGTTACACGTCTTGTATACGATGAAACAGTCGCAGAAAACGAGATAAAGTCGCTCAAGGAAACCGACTTCTATAAAAAGCAGCACAGAATCGCACTGAGAAACTGCGGTGTAATCAATCCCGAATGTATCGACGAATATATAGGAAGAAACGGTTATGAGGCACTCGGAAAGGTCCTCAAGACAATGACTCCCGATGATGTAATTCAGGTAATTCTTGATTCGGGTCTGCGTGGCAGAGGCGGCGGCGGATTCCCTACAGGCAAGAAGTGGCAGCTTGCAAGAAACCTTGTCAAGGACGCAGATCAGAAGTATGTATGCTGTAACGCCGACGAGGGCGACCCCGGTGCATTCATGGACCGTTCGGTTCTCGAAGGCGATCCCCACGTTGTAATCGAGGCTATGGCTATTGCAGGCTATGCGATAGGCGCAACACAGGGCTATATCTACATAAGAGCGGAATATCCGATAGCCGTTCAGCGTTTACAGATAGCGATAGATCAGGCAAGAGAATACGGTCTGCTCGGAAAGAACATTTTTGACAGCGGATTCGACTTCGACCTTGATATAAGACTTGGCGCAGGCGCATTCGTATGCGGCGAGGAAACAGCGCTTATGACATCTATCGAAGGTAACAGAGGCGAGCCCAGACCCCGTCCTCCCTTCCCTGCGGAAAGCGGTCTTTTCAAGAAGCCTACCGTACTCAACAACGTTGAGACATACGCTAACATTCCTCAGATAATCCTTAACGGTGCTGACTGGTTCGCATCTATGGGTACTGAAAAGTCAAAGGGAACAAAGGTATTCGCACTCGGCGGTAAGATACACAACACGGGACTTGTTGAGGTTCCTATGGGTACTACACTGCGTGAGGTTATTTACGAAATCGGCGGCGGTATCCCCAACGGCAAGGCATTCAAGGCGGCTCAGACGGGCGGTCCTTCGGGCGGATGTATCCCTGCGGAGCATCTCGATATACCGATAGACTATGATAACCTTATCGCTATCGGCTCTATGATGGGTTCGGGCGGACTTATCGTTATGGACGAGGATAACTGTATGGTAGATATTGCGAAGTTCTTCCTTCAGTTCACCGTTGATGAGTCCTGCGGTAAATGTACACCCTGCCGTATCGGTACAAAGCGTCTTTACGAAATGCTCGAAAAGATAACATCGGGCAACGCTACTATGGAAGACCTCGACAAGATGGAGAAGCTGTGCTACTACATCAAGAACAACTCTCTGTGCGGTCTTGGTCAGACAGCTCCCAACCCCGTTTTATCAACTCTGCGTTACTTCAAGGACGAGTATATCGCACACGTTAAGGATAAGAAGTGCCCTGCAGGCGTATGTCAGGATCTTCTCACATACAAGATCATCGACCTCAAGTGTAAGGGTTGTACAGCCTGTGCAAGAGGCTGTCCTGTCGGAGCAATCTCCGGTACTGTCAAGCAGCCCCACACCATTGACACTGCAAAGTGCATCAAGTGCGGTGCTTGTATGGCTAAGTGTAAGTTCGGTGCAATTATTAAGGAATGATCCGGTTTGACGGATAACTGAAAGGAATAAATTTTACTATGGTTAATATAAAGATTAACGGCATAGAGTACGCAGTCGAAGAAGGTACAACCATCCTTGAAGCCTGTCGTCAGAACGGCATCAGAATTCCTACTCTCTGCTGGTTAAAGGATATAAACGCAATCGGTGCGTGCCGTATCTGCGTGGTTGAAATGACAGGCGCAAGAAGCCTTGTTGCATCGTGCGTTTACCCGTTATCGAAATTTGATGAAGGCAAGAACATTCTGACGCACTCCCCTGCTGTATTACAGAGCAGAAAGATGACGTTACAGCTTCTGCTTTCAGATCACAATATGGACTGCCTTGCCTGCTCAAGAAACGGAAGCTGTGAGCTTCAGGAGCTGTGTAAGGAGCTTGGTGTTGACGATACGACATTTTTCGAGGGCGAGAAGAACGAGTACGATATTGACTACAGCTCGAAGCATATGTTCCGTGACAACAACAAGTGCATTCACTGCCGCCGTTGTATCGCCGCCTGCGACAAGCTACAGGGTATCGGCGTAATCGGTGCAAACAACAGAGGCTTCAAGACAAGCATAGACTGTGCGTTTGACCTCGATCTTGCCGAGACCGCCTGTGTATCTTGCGGTCAGTGTATAACAGCTTGTCCTACAGGTGCGCTTGCAGAAAAGGACGATACGGACAAGGTATGGGACGCACTTGCAGATCCCGAAAAGGTAGTTGTTGTACAGACAGCACCTGCAGTAAGAGCATCGCTCGGAGAGGCATTCGGCTATCCTATGGGCACACCCGTAGAGGGCAAGATGGTTGCGGCTCTTCGCAGACTCGGCTTCAATGCAGTATTTGATACAAACTTCGGTGCAGACCTTACTATAATGGAGGAATCGCACGAATTCCTTGACAGAGTTACAAACGGCGGTGTACTTCCGATGATCACATCATGTTCACCCGGCTGGATAAGATTCTGCGAGGCTTACTTCCCCGAATTTATCCCCAACCTTTCTTCCTGCAAATCTCCTCAGCAGATGAACGGTGCTATCACAAAGACATACTGGGCAAAGAAGATGGGAATTGACCCCAAGAACATTGTAAGTGTTTCTGTGATGCCGTGTACAGCTAAGAAATTCGAGATAGGCAGAGAGGATCAGTCTGCGGCAGGCGTTCCCGATGTTGATATTTCAATCACAACAAGAGAGCTTGTCAAGATGATAAACCGTGCGGGCTTACGCTTCAGAGATCTGCCCGACGAGGTTGCCGATTCACCTTTAGGAAACGGTACAGGTGCCGCTGTTATATTCGGTGCTACGGGCGGCGTTATGGAAGCGGCTCTTCGTACAGCTGTATGGAAGCTGACAGGCGAAGCCGCAGACAGCCCCGTTGAATTCAAGGATGTAAGAGGCGTTGAGGGTATCAAGACGGCTGAATACAAGGTAGGCGACCTTACTGTAAAGGTAGCTGTTGTATCAGGTCTTGCAAACGCTAAGAAGTTCCTTACCAAAGTTAAGAACGGCGAGGTAGAATGCCACTTCATCGAGATCATGGCTTGTCCCGGCGGATGTGTAAACGGCGGCGGTCAGGTTATCCAGCCTGCAGATGTACGCAACTTTACGGATATCCGTGCAGAGCGTGCAAAGGCACTCTACAGCCTTGATGACGCAAACAAGCTCAGAAAGTCGCACGAAAGCCCCGATGTAAAGGAAGTATACGAAAACTTCCTCGGTGAACCCGGAAGCCACATTGCTCATGAGATCCTTCATACATCGTATAAGGCAAGTCACTTAAGCAAGTAACAACCATTATATAACCGTGAACCGCTCTGCTGTACGGCAGGGCGGTTTACATATTTTCATACGGCTTGCGGATGCTATGACAGGTTTTAGTTAATTTACTTTTAGCTAATAAGTTAAACTCTGAAAATCGTTACATACATTAGTTTATATTGAATATTTTTGAAACAAAAAATGAGCGTTACACTGTTTTTATTGGTTAATTTGCACAATAATATTATATTAATTTTGACTATTATGTGAATTGAATTAAGCGTTGCAATGTGGTAAAATCAATGTAACAGATGTGTGTAAACGATTGCAACACATTACATTATGGAGGTTTTTAATATGAATTTCAAAAGAATTCTTGCAGGCGTTATGGCCGGTGCTACCGCTATTTCTCTTGCAGCTTGCTCAAACAGCGGCAACGGGGGCTTTGATTCAACCGCTACTTCCGATACTTCAAGTACCGATACAACGATTGATGATGAAAAAGAAAATCCGGTCAGCGTTGGTAATATCAGTTTAAACGCAGGTGAAGATGTTGAGCCTGCAGAGCTTCAGTATCTCGGCTGCTATGATATAACAAAAGCCGGTGACGTAAAGCCTGCTTATAAGTATTTCTCGGAAAACTACGGCTGTACAATCAAATGTACAATAGTAGGATCGCTCCAGATACTTGAAAAGCTGACAACGGCTATTTCATCGGGCGAATCTCCCGACCTTGTTGACTACGCAGACAACACATTCCCGCTCATTATGTCAAAGAATATGTACACACCTCTTGACGAATATATGGATCTTTCCGCTCCTCAGTGGTCAGGTCTTGAGCAGTATATAAACAAGTACAAGTGGAACGGCAAGAATTACTACTACCCCTGGGCTTATAACGTTTCACCCTACTTCCTTATTTACAACAGAGGAGTATTTGAGCAGATAGGTCTTGACGATCCCAAGGAGCTTTATGATGAAGGCAAGTGGACATGGGAAGCAATGACCGATGTGATCCGTAACTTCATCGACTCGGATACCGACGGCAACAGAACAGGTCTTTACGGTGCTACCGAATATACAGCACAGGCAATAATCGACTCAACAGGCGTACCGCTTATAGAGATCGGCGAGGACGGTAAGCTGGTAAGCAACTTCAGCAACGCAAACGTTGACAGAGCCGCTACATTTATGCAGTCGCTCAAGAGCGAAGGTCTTGCAAAGTTCCAGGAAGGCGTTATAAACATTACCGAAGACCCTATCGTTTCGGGTACGGCGGCATTCCAGGGTATGGGCGAATGGATCATCACTAACTATGCAAGAAAGATGACAAAGGATGATTCTCTTGATATATTCTTCGTTCCCTTCCCCAGAGATTCACAGGCTGATGAATATTATTATTCAATGTCGGCATTCGGTTATCTTGTACCTGCAGGTTCAAAATATGCAAAGCAGGCATCGGTATTTATTAACTGCTGCCGTCTGAGCAACACTGATGAGGATCTTAAGGCTACAACAAAGGCAAGTATCATGAAGAACAAGAAGTATACAGATGAACAGTACGACTTCCTGTACAGCTTCAAGGAAATCAACAATTTCCACGCTGTAGTTGACGAGCCTTACGGTCTTGACGAAACAACAGGTCAGATAATCAAGGATATTCTCGGCAACACGCTGTTCGATCTTCAGAACGAAACATACGCAGGTCAGTCATGGACACAGATGCGTGAAGCTAATATCGGTTCAATCAACAAGCAGATCGAATACTACAACGGTCTTATCACAAGTGGTAACTCCTGAGTAGAATAAAGCGAATAATAATTATAACCGCAGTTTTCGGACTGCGGTTATTTTTATGCGTTTTTTGCATAGCAAAAGGGCTTTGAAAAACAAAGCCCTCGTATTATTTTACGGATTTACTTTACCATATCGCTGTTATTGATAGCGGAAACAAGTGCGCTGACGGAGCTATTGATGATGTCGGTATGGATGCCTGCGCCCCAGAACGAGTTTCCGTTCTTGTCGCATATCTCAACATAAGCCGCCGCCTTTGACTTTGAGCCTACCTCTATAGCGTGTTCATTATATGTTACTAAGCTGTAGCTAAGTCCAAGACCGTTCTTTATAGCGTCGCTCACTGCATCAAGTCTGCCGTTGCCGCTGCCGGTATACACTGCCGTACTGCCCTTGTAATCTGCTGTAACTGTAGCTGTGATCCCGCCGTTTTCCTGCTTATAGTGTGCCTCGGTGATTTTCAGTGCGGTTTCCTTATTCACGAAATTACTGCGGAATACTTCGTACACTTCATCGGGAGTAAGTTCCTTATGCTGATGATCGGAAACGGATTTAACCGTATAGCCGACTTTTTCACGGAACTTCTTAGGCAGGTCTACACCGTACTTCTGCTGTAACAGATAACCGATACCGCCCTTTCCGCTCTGGCTGTTGATACGGATAACGTCACCGTCATACTGTCTGCCTATATCCATAGGATCTATGGGCAGATAAGGAACTGTCCAATGCTCAGGGTCCTTTTCCTCACGCCACTTCATACCCTTTGCGATAGCGTCCTGATGTGAGCCTGAGAATGCCGCAAATACAAGAGAGCCGCTGTAGGGCTGTCTGTCGTAGACCTTCATACAGGTCATCTTCTCGTAAACCTCTGTTATCGAGGGCAGGTCGGAGAAGTCGAGCTTCGGGTCTACGCCGTGCGAGTACATATTAAGAGCAAGCGTTACTATGTCAACGTTACCGGTACGTTCACCGTTTCCGAACAGAGTACCCTCTATTCTGTCAGCGCCGGCAAGCAAGCCAAGCTCGCTGTCTGCAACGGCACAGCCTCTGTCATTGTGGGGATGAAGCGAAACGATAACGTTCTCCCTGTTCACCATATTCTTGCACATATACTCAACCTGACTTGCGTAAACGTGCGGAAGCGACATTTCTACGGTAACGGGCAGATTGATTATAACCTTATCATCGGGAGTGGGCTGCCATACGTCAAGCACTGCATTGCATATCTCAAGCGCAAATTCAGGCTCTGTTCCGGTAAAGCTCTCGGGCGAATATTCAAACTTGAAATCACCGGGTGTCTTTTCTCTGTATTCCTTGAGCAGCTTTGCTCCTTCAACGGCTATGTCAATAATCTCATTCTTGGGCTTTCTGAATACCTGTTCTCTTTGTGCAACAGAGGTGGAATTATACAGATGTACAACTGCGTGCTTTGCACCTGCAAGCGCTTCAAACGTTTTCTTTATGATGTGTTCTCTTGACTGTGTAAGTACCTGAATAGTAACGTCATCTGGGATAAGGTCCTGTTCTATCAATGCACGGCAGAATTCATATTCCGTTTCGGACGCTGCGGGGAAACCTATCTCGATCTCCTTGAAGCCTATCGCTACAAGCACCTTGAAGAATTCAAGCTTTTCTTCAAGATTCATAGGAACTATAAGCGCCTGATTTCCGTCACGCAGATCGACACTGCACCATATAGGAGCCTTGTCTATGTACTCCTTTTTTGTCCAATCAAGACACTGTACGGGAGGCATGAAATATCCTCTGGAGTATTTGTTTGTGTTCATTGTACCTTTCATAAATTATGTCCTTTCCCTATTTGGTTTTCCGATGCAGGCATTTAAAAAGCAATGTAAATACACAAAACCCCGCCTCTGTAAAGAGACGGGGTAAATCCTCGTGGTACCACTCTTTTTGACACAGCGTTCTTACTGCCGTGTCCGCTTATGCCACATCTAACAATGTGCTTCTCTGTAACGGGAGAACCCGTCATAACTTACTGCAATGTTCAGTCATGCGACTCTCAGGCGAGCTATATCCGACCTTTAATATTGCCTTGCACCATGCGGCAACTCTCTGTGAATAAACGTGCGGCTTTTTTCCTGATCAACGTCTTTTCCTATTAACAGATATTATTATATCTCAGAAAAACACACTTGTCAATAGTTTTTTACAAATTATTCACCTATCATTTCAATAAGCTGTTGCTGACTTATGACCGTAACGCCGAGCTGCTGTGCTTTTGTCAGCTTGCTTCCTGCCTCCTCGCCTGCGAGAACGTAGCTTGTTTTCTTGGAAACCGAGCCGCTGCACTTGCCGCCGTTCTGCTCTATAAGGGTTTTTGCCTCATCTCTTGTCATATCGGGGAGCGTTCCTGTTATAACAAATGTCAGACCTGCCAGCTTGTCGCTCTTTACATCAGACTGATATACCGTGTTCACGCCGTAAGATTTCAGCCTTTCGATAAGCTCCGTCATATGAGGCTCGTGAAGTGCAGTGAAGATGTTATTTGCAAGAATATCACCGAAATTCTCTACAGCGGAAATTTCTTCGGGCGAAGTTTCCGACAGCTTTTCTATACTGCCGAAGTGCTTCATCAGAAGCTGTGCGTTTTTCTGACCTATACCCTTTATTCCGAGCGCGAATAAAAGCCTGTCGGGAGAATTCGTTTTTGAATTTTCGATATTTGCAATCAGCTTTGAAGCCGAAACCTTTGCAAAGCCCGGCAGCATTTCAAGGTCCTGCTGTTGAAGTCCGTAAAGATCGGCAACGGTGCTTATAAGTCTGTTTTCTACAAGCTGTTTTACTACCGCTTCTCCCAGCCCGTCGATATTCATAGCCGGTCTTGAGGCAAAATGCTCGATATTTTTAAGAAGCTGTGCGGGGCAATCAATGTTCACACAGCGGATAACCGCCTCGTCCTCCGCCCTTTCAGCCTTTCCGTGACAAACGGGGCAGATATGGGGTATAACGAACGGCTCGCTGTTTTCGGCGTGGCTTACGCTTCTTACAACCTCAGGGATAATATCCCCTGCCTTGCGGACAGCGATAATATCGCCTATTCTTATATCCTTGCTGTCGATATAGTCCTGATTATGAAGCACCGCTCTTGATACGGTAGTACCTGCAAGCCATACAGGCTCGAACACGGCAACGGGAGTGAGTGCGCCCGTCCTGCCGACGTTTATCTCTATATCAAGCAGTTTCGTTTCCTTTTCTTCGGGGGGATATTTGAACGCTACCGCCCACTTAGGCACCTTTGCGGTACTGCCGAGCTCGTTTCTGAGTTCAAAATTATCTACCTTTATGACCGCACCGTCAATATCGTAGGAATAACTCTGTCTGTTTTCGCCTATCTCCATAATGCGTGAAACGGCATCTTCGATATTATCAAAGGTCTTATAGCCGTCTATCACATTGAAGCCGAGCGACTTCATATAGTCAAGGCTCTCGCTGTGGCAGGTAAGCTCTCTGCCCTCGATACGCTGAAGATTGAATACGAATATATCAAGTCCTCTTGAAGCTGTCACCCTGCTGTCTTTCTGGCGCAGTGAGCCTGCGGCGGCGTTACGGGGATTCTTAGCCGGCTGTTCATCGTTCTCAAGCTGTTTTCTGACCAGCTTTTCAAAGTCGGCTTTTGGCATATACACCTCTCCCCTGACTTCTATAAAGGGTATCTTTTCGTTAAGCTCCATAGGTATCGACTTTATGGTTTTCAGATTTTTAGTGATGTCCTCGCCAACAAAGCCGTCGCCTCGTGTAGAGCCTCTTGTGAATATTCCGTCCTTGTATTCAAGTGAAACAGATAAGCCGTCTATCTTGGGTTCAACGCAGTATACAGCCTTGCCTACGGCTTTTTTCACACGCTCGTCAAATTCATACAACTCGCCTTTTGAGAATACATCCTGCAGGCTTCCCATCTGCACCTCGTGAGTTACTTTCTCGAATGTGTTGATGGCATATCCGCCGACGTGCTGTGTGGGAGAACTTTCGGAAACAATTTCGGGATTTTCCGCTTCTATCTCCTTTATTCTTCTCATCAGCCTGTCGTACTCATCGTCCTCTATAGTAGGATCGTCAAGAACATAGTAGTTGAAATTGTGCTGTTCGGCTTGCTTGCAAAGCTGTTCGTATTCACTTTTTATCTGCTCTTTATCCATTGTAATTCCTTCCGTTTTCGGTTATTCATACGGCTCTGCCTCAAAGTCATTTATTGCATCGACAATGTCTTTATCTTCGGATACCACATGAGTGAAGCTCTCAGGCACATTTCCGACAATGACCGTTTCGGCAATAAGAAAATCTCCGCTGACATCTGTTTGCACAGAATACATAGGTATGAATGCGGTAACGCTGACAGTTGTACGCATTATCATTCTGTGAAGCGTCTGGTTAAGTCCTGCATCGGTAAACTCGCTTATAAACACTGCATCGGCATAGCCCTTAGGCTCTACCTTCATTCTGACGGTAGGCCCTGAGCCGTGAAAAAGCGGTATTCCGCTGAGCGTCCCGACAGTAAGGTCAACGTTTTCGGTTTCACCTTTCATAAGTCTGTCGTTTATCTCGGTCAGCATATCGTTCTTAATGCGGTTTATCAGCTTGGTGTTGCTTTCGATGGAAGAAACTCTGCCGTCTGCGGTATAGCTGAGCTTTACAAGAGCGCTGTATCCGGCATCCTCTCCAAGCTCTGTAAGCCGTTCGTTTATCGCATCGTCTATAAGGCTCACAGTTACCGCTCTCGAATTGTATTCGCACACGTTCATTATATTAGGTCTTATCATAAGCTGCAGCATTCCGGCAAAGCCGAGAAGAATAAAGGCCGCACCGATAAGTTTAAGCCCGAGCCTGCGTCTGAATTTCGATAAATCTCTTTTCATAAAATCACCCGTTCAAATATAATACTATATTCTGAGCGGGCGGATTTTATGATATTGATTACTTCATCTTATAGAATGCCGTAAATGCCTTATACGCCATATAAACGTCATTTTTTGCGGTAAGCTCATACGGTGCGTGCATTGAAAGCACGGGAACGCCGACATCTATCGTGTCAATGTTAAGGTTTGCGATATAAGCCGCAACAGTTCCGCCGCCGCCGAAATCCACCTTGCCAAGCTCGCCTGTCTGCCATACGACATCGTTCTTGTCAAGCATATTGTGGATAAGTCCGACATACTCGGCGCTTGCGTCGCTTGTACCCGACTTTCCTCTTGCACCGGTGTACTTTGTGACAACGATGCCCTTGTTTACAAATGAGCAGTTGTTACGCTCGTAGCCGTCGGGGAATGTGGGATCGTAAGCCGCATTTACATCGGCTGAAAGGCAACGTGTGGCGGAAATTACCGTTCTTCCGTCACTGCCCATATTCTCGGCTAAATCGTAAAGGAAGAACTTGAGATATGCCGAGCGTAAGCCTGTGTTGCCGTCACTGCCCGTTTCTTCCTTGTCGGTAAGAACGCAGACGGCGGTCTTTTCGGGAACGGCTTTCATATCAATAATTGCGGTAAAGGCAGTGTATGCGCAAACTCTGTCGTCCTGTCCGTATGCGCCAACAAGGCTTCTGTCAAAGCCGACATCCTTTGCCTTGAAGGCAGGAACGCATTCAAGCTCCGCACTTAAGAAGTCCTTTTCTACTATGCCGTATTTCTCAAAGAGGATGTTCAGCAGATTGAGCTTTACCTTTTCGCTTATCTTATCATCTCTGAAAGGTCTTGAGCCAACGAGGATATTAAGTTCCTCGCCCTTTATCAGCTTTGTTGCGGGGCGCTTGTACTGCTCTTCCGCAAGGTGAGGCAGAAGGTCGGTCACAACAAACACGGGGTCGCCCTCGTCCTCGCCTATTCTTACCGTTACCTTGCTTCCATCGGCTCTTACTATTACACCGTGCAGTGACATAGGAACTGTAGGCCACTGATATTTCTTGATACCGCCGTAATAATGCGTCTTGAAGTATCCCAGCTCATCGCTTTCATAAAGCGGATTCTGCTTTAAGTCAAGTCTGGGTGAATCAATGTGGGCGGCAGTGAGATTTACGCCGTTTGAAATATCGCTCTTGCCGATAACGGCCAAGATGACCGCCTTTTCTCTGTTGAGAACGTACAGCTTATCTCCTGCCTTGTACTGAGCCTTCTTGTCGAAGGGCTTGAAGCCTGCCTTTTCAGCCATAGCGACAGCGGTTGCGGCAGCCTCACGCTCGGTTTTTCCTGCGTCAAGGAATTTCTTGTAGCCCTCGCAGTATTTGTCTGCCTTTTTTTCTTCCTGCTCGCTCATAACAAGCGTTGCGTGTTTTTTTTCATAGAACAGTTTTTCCTTAAGCTGTTCTGCCTGTGATTTCTTTTCAGCCATTTTTCTTTGCCTTCCTTTATTTTTTATAAAGCCTGCAATAAGTATCGTAGGCATTTGTTATCTTGTCAACATAGTGCGCCGTGTCGGGATTCGGAATATCGGTCAGTATGCCGTTTTTTGTATATCTGCTGTCCTCAAGCCACGATGAAACGCTGCCCGAACCTGCGTGATATGCGGCGGCTACCTCGTTCAGCTCACCGAAGGTATCGGTAAGATAGCCGAGCAGAAAACAACCGTAACGGATGTTATCCTCGGCGTTGTACATATTATCGAAGGTCATATCGGGGTCGTTTTCCTCGTCCAGCTTGTATCTTATCCACTCAAACGTTTCGGGCATTATCTGCATAAGCCCTCTTGCGCCGAGATAGGACTCGGAGTTTTCGTTGAATCCGCTTTCAACGCATATAAACGAGTATACTACATACTTATCCAGCTTATACTGCGAAGAATAGCGATCGACAAGATCGCTGTAAAGCATAGGGTGGGTGGAACGTTCATATTTATCCGCACCGAAGAACACTCCGAATACTGCCAGCGTCACTGCGACAAGACAGACGAAGGTTATTATCAGCGGTTTTCCGCCCGTATTCTTGCGTTTTCTCTTAGTTGCCATTTATTATCTTTCTTGCTGTGGCATCGGCTTTTTCTTTAAGCGTATCAATATCGCCGTTATTTTCAATGCAAAAATCGCTTTTGCTTTTGTAATATTCCGCATCGTGCTGTGAGCCGAGCCGTTTTTCAGCACTTTCTCTTGTTATATTGTCACGCAGCATAATACGCTGTATCGACTTTTCCTTGTCGCAGGTGACGCTGATTATTCCGTCACATATAAAATCTATGCCGCTTTCAAAAAGCGTCGGTGCGTCAAGCAGTACAAAGCGCTTATCCGTATTACCGCACATTGAGATAACCTCGTAGGTTATGTAAGGATATATCGTATTGTTGAGCAGGGCGAGTTTATCGCTGTGCGAAAAAACGATATTGCCCATCGCCCTGCGGTCAAGCTCTCCGTCCTTTGTGATAACGCTGTCACCGAAAAGGCGGTGCAGTTTATCAAGGCAGGGTCTGCCTTTTCTTACGACCTCACGGGCGAGCCTGTCGCAATCGATTATTAAAAAGCCTGCATTTTCAAAGCTGTCGCATACTGTGGATTTTCCCGCACCGGACATACCGGTAAGTCCGTATATCTTCATCATTTTGTTCCTGCTTAAAGTGTTATTGTCTTGAATGCCGCCGCACGAAGAAGCCTGTTGTATACGGCAGTTCCTACGCCAGTTTTTTCGGGGCAACGTACATAAGCACGCTTTGCTCCGAGCTCATCGGTCTTTCTTAGCACGGCGAACAGATTGTGTGCCTGCTCCTGCGCTGTGCTTCCGTAGGATATTGTCGGTACTTCTATGCCCTTTTCGCCGCCGAAAATCACGCCATATGTGCCGCCGTCATTCTTGCTGTTCAAAAATTCAGCCAGCTTCTCATCGCTGTCGGTTTCAATAATAGTTATGTCGGCTCTGGGCGAATAATGCTTGTACTTAACTCCCGGAGAAATTACTTTTTCGTTTTCATCGGGCTTTGCAAATACGTTCTTGTCGGTTTCTGTCTTTGCAAAGCGGCTGAGCATTTCGGCTGTTATTACACCGGGTCGCAGTACCTTTATGCCCGTTCCGCCGTCCGTAAAGCAGATAACAGTGCTTTCGACACCGTTTTTACATTCGCCGCCGTCTATTATCAGCGGTATTCTGCCGTTCATATCGGCATAGACGTGCTGTGCCGTTGTCGGACTGGGGCTTCCCGACAGATTTGCAGACGGAGCGGCAAGAGGAACACCGCACATTTTAATAAGATTCAGAGTATCCTCGTTGTCGGGCATTCTGACCGCAACTGTATCAAGCCCTCCGCTTGTCGTATCGGGAACTATATCCTTCTTCGAAAAAATCATCGTCAGCGAACCGCTCCAGAAATGCTCGGCAAGGGTAAGTGCAAGAGGGGGAATCTCCTTTACCGAATTTTTCAGCATATCAAGGTCGCAGATGTGGATAATCAGCGGATTGTCCTGCGGTCTGCCTTTAGCTTTGAATATCTTTGCACACGCCTCAGGGTTATATGCGTCTGCCGCAAGGCCGTATACCGTTTCGGTCGGTATCGCCACGACCTCGCCCTTCTTTATAAGCTCTGCCGCCTCGCACAATACCTCGTAAGACGGTTTCTTTATCTCTGTTTTCAAAAAAGTCACCTTATCTCTGTTAATCGTTGCCGCCTGCCGCCAGCTTTGCGGTTCTGTCGGCAATCGCAAGTGCATCAAACACCTCATCGCAGTCGCCATTCATAAACTGCTCCAGCTTGTACAGCGTAAGTCCTATTCTGTGGTCGGTAACACGGCTCTGAGGATAGTTATATGTTCTGATTCTCTCGGAGCGGTCGCCTGTGCCGACCTGTATCTTACGTTCAGCCGCTATCTTGCTGTTCTGCTCGTTCAGCTTTGCCTCATACAGCTTGCTGTACAGCATCTTCATAGCCTTGTCCTTGTTCTTGTACTGGCTTCTCTCCTCCTGACACTCTACAACTACTCCTGTAGGGTGGTGGATTATTCTTATGGCGGATTCGGTCTTGTTGATATGCTGACCGCCTGCTCCGCTTGAACGGTAGGTCTGGAATTCAAGGTCGGCGGGATTTATCTCAACGTCAACTTCTTCAACTTCGGGCAGTACCGCAACTGTTATTGTTGATGTCTGTATTCTGCCCTGTGCCTCAGTTTCGGGTACACGCTGAACACGGTGAACGCCGCTTTCGTACTTCAGCTTTGCATACACTCCCTCTCCCTCGACCGAAAAGCTGATTTCCTTATATCCGCCAAGCTCTGTGGGGTTGGAGCTTATCACTTCTGTTTTCCAGCCTTTAGTCTGTGCATACATTGAGTACATCCTGAACATTGAGTTTGCAAAAAGTGCCGCTTCTTCTCCGCCTGCACCGCCTCTTATCTCAATAATAACGTTCCTGTCATCATCGGGGTCCTTCGGCAAGAGGAGAATCTTAAGCTCGTCTGTATACTCGTCCATTAGCTTTTTATTGCTCTCGTACTGCTCCTGCACTATTTCCTTGAAGTCCTTGTCAAGTCCGCCGTCAGACAGCATCTGCTCTGCTTCTTCAAAATCACTCCGGGCGGTCTTGTACATTCTGTACTTTTCGATTATCGGAGTCAGGTTCTTAAGCTCCTTCATCAGACTCTTATACTGCTCCTGATCGTTTATCACGTTTATATCCGTCAGCTTTTCGTTTATTTCATCGAAACGCTTTTCTGTTATTTCAAGTTTTTCTGTCATTATCTGTTCTCCGTTTCACGTTAAAAATCAAAATAGCGTCATTGTAAATAAAACACTATTTCTCCTCTTCAACGGCATTGCGGATAACCGATTTTATCTTTTTCTCGCACTTTGAGCGGGGCGTCATGAATTCACGTCCGCAACCTGTGCATTTCAGCTTGAAATCCGCACCGATACGAAGAACAAGCATTTCCTTGCTTCCGCAGGGGTGTTCCTTTTTCATTCTGAGAATATCTCCGACCTGTATATCCATTGTTCCGCTCCTTTCATCCGATATTTAATTTATTGTACCACATCTGAAGTAATTTTGCAATTGCTGTGACTGTTTTTTTGCTTTTTATGAATATATTTTCAATTAAAAGCGACATTATCAACTTATCTTTCGGATTCCTGCTTTTAGTAACGCCGTTTTTACTGTTTTGCACAAAAAGCACTTGATTTTCACGTCGAAAAATGTTATAATTTTTGCAATATATCAGCAGATAATCAGAATGATATATCGGGGAGGGGTGCCCTTTGAAATCAATCAGAAATAAGTTCGTACTGATTATGATAGGCTGTATTCTGATATGCTCGTTTGCTATAAGCGCTATCGGCATTTTAGGCATCGACAACATTTCAAACGAAAATTCGGAAACGATAATGAAGTTGCAGGCATCGACCAGCGCTCAGAGCCTTGAGAAGCTGTTTTCCTCGGTGGAGCTTGCGATGAATACCTGCAATGACTACGCAGTAAGCCGTTTTGACAGCATAGAGAAGTTCAAAAACGACCCTGATACACTTGAGCGTTATAACGATTCTGTCGGTCAGCTTATAAAAAATGTACTTAACAATACCGATGCCGCCATCAGCGGATATATCCGTTACAATCCGGAGCTGAAGCTATCTTCCGACGGCATATTCTGGGTAAAGGACAGTGATAAAATAATCGCACATCAGCCGACAGCCATAGAAGCATACGACAAGGATGATGCTGAACACGTTGCGTGGTATTACGAGCCGCTCAAAGCCAAAAAACCGGTCTGGATAGATCCGTACATAAATAAGAATCTGAACGATATAAAAATGATCTCATACGTTATTCCGCTCTTTGACGAAAACAAAACTGCGGTAGGCATTATAGGTATGGATATTGATATGAGCCGTATAACAGCTATGGTAGACGAAATAAAGCTGTACGATACAGGCTATGCTTTCCTGTGCGACAGCAAGGGTGATATGGTATACCACAACCGTTATCCGAACGGAATGACGCTTGAGGAAATAAAGAAAAACAGCTTGTTTACATTCATTGACGACAACTACAGTGGCGAGCAGGCAGGAGATGTCATCAATATCCGCAATAGCGAAGGCGAAAAAAGAAAGCTGTGCGCAAAATTTCTCTCCAATGGTATGGCGGTCGTAATCTCCGTTGCCGATAAGGAGATAGGCAGAAAACGTATCTCGGTAATGATACAGGACGCATTTGCCGTTGCTGTTGTGCTTATAGTTACCTCTTTGCTTACCTTCAAGTTTACGAGCATCATAGTAAAGCCGATAAAGCATCTTACCGAAGTTTCCAAAAAGATAGCGGCAGGCGACCTTGATGTTGAGATAGAATGTAAGACAAAAGACGAAATAGGCGTACTTGCCTCAAGGTACAGCGATACCGTAAAAATGCTCAAGAAGTATATCAACAAAATCAACAAGCAGGCTTACACCGACGCTGCGACCGATGTCGGAAACAAGGCCGCCTATCATGACGCAGTACAGCGTATAGACAAGATGAACCAACACGCAAACGGCGATTATGCCATTTTTGTAATGGATATAAACTATCTCAAGATGTACAATGACAAATACGGTCACGAATTCGGAGATATGCTGATCTCGGACGCAAGCACGATAATCAAGAGAGTTTTCGGCGATTACAATATTTACCGCATAGGCGGTGACGAATTTACGGTAGTCATAAATTCCCCGGGAAATGATCTGTGCGAACAGCTTGTCAAACGCTTCAAGCAGGAACAGGAGCTGTTCAACCGTAATGCAAAGCATTATGAGCTGGGTGTCCGTATTGCCGTAGGATATGCGGTGAACAATGCGACCGACAGGGATTATGCCGATGTATTCAACCGTGCGGACAGACAGATGTATCTGGATAAGCAGGAAATAAAGAAAACCGCCCGTGCAACAGATTATGTTGACAACAGATAAAATACAATAAGTTAAAGCTCCGGAAGAATGACCGGAGCTTTTTAATATTCCGACAGCATTACACTATCGGTAGCAGGTACAGCTTTTTATCTTTCTGACACTGTAGCTGTCATCATCCGCAATATCCGCATAAATGCCGTCGCCTGTGCTGAATTCTCCCGAAATAATGCCGTCTGAAATCATGTTGCGGACGTTCTTGTCTATCAGCTTTGCTATAGGTCTTGCACCTTCGTTTCTGCTCTTTGCTTCGGCGCATAGCTTTTCTGACAGCCTTTCGCTCCACGAGAAAGCGATACCCTGCCTTTCGCACTGCTTTGAAAGCTCTGAAAGCATTTTTTCACATATCAGCTTATATTCTGCACAGGACAGCTCATTGAATACGACCACCTCGTCCACTCTGCCGAGAAATTCGGGACGGAAGTATTTTTCAAGTTCTCCCTTTACAAGTCCCGAAATTTCCTCCTGACGTTGCTGTATGCCGAATCCGAGCCTGCTCTTGCCTTTTGCGATAAGGGCGCTTCCGATGTTGCCGGTCATTATTATCACGGTATTCGTAAAATCGACTGTTCTTCCGCCGGAATCGGTAAGTCTGCCGTCATCAAGCACCTGAAGCAGAATGTCGAAAACATCAGGGTGTGCTTTTTCTATCTCATCGAACAAAACAACGCTGTAAGGCGATTTTCTCACTCTGTCTGTAAGCCTTCCTCCGTCCTCATAGCCGACATAGCCCGCAGGTGCGCCTATCAGCTTTGAAACGGAATGCTTTTCGCTGTATTCCGACATATCAAACCTTATAAGTGCTTTTTCTGTGCCGAAAAGTGCTTTTGAAAGCTCCTTACAGCACTTTGTCTTGCCTACTCCTGTCGTACCTAAAAATATGAACGAGCCGACAGGTCGGTGTTCGTCCGAAAGCCCGGAGCGACCTCTCCTTACTGCGTTTGCTACTGCTCTGACGGCTTTTTCCTGACCTATAACATTTTCGGACAGCGTTTTTTCAAGGCAGGCAAGCCACTTCGTTGTATCATTGCCGTTATACCTTACGGGGATACCGGTATACTGTGTTACCACATCTGCTATATCGTCTGCTGTAAGAGTCGCAGTATATCCGCCGGTATTTGCACAGAGCGTTTTTTCCTGCTCTCTGAGTTTCAGCGCAAGTGCGAAATCCTTATTGTTTATAGCCCGTATTTTTTCATCGGACAGTTCCTTCAGCTTTTTACCGATGCTGTCTTCTCCGCTTCGGCTGAGCCTTATTTTTGCCGAGCCTTCGTCAATAAGGTCAATAGCCTTGTCGGGCAGGAAGCGGTCGTTTATATACCTTACTGACAGACCGACAGCGGCGGAAATAGCCTCATCGGTTATCTTCACTTTATGATAGCTTTCGTAGCGGCAACGCAAGCCGTTGAGAATGGTGACGGTTTCTTCTTCCGTAGGCTCGTTTACGGTGACGGGCTGAAGTCTTCTTTCAAGTGCGGGATCTTTTTCGATATACTTCTTATACTCGGCATTTGTCGTGGCACCTATAAGCCTTATCTCTCCCCTTGCCAACATCGGCTTGAGAATATTCGCCGCATCTATCGCACCCTCTGCCGCACCTGCTCCGACTATATTGTGTATTTCGTCGATAAACACGATAATGTTGCCGTCGTTTCTTATTTCATCAAACACACGCTTGAGCCTTTCCTCAAAATCGCCTCTGTATTTTGCGCCTGCAAGCATAGATGTAATGTCAAGCATATATATCTTTTTCGTTTTCAGTTCATCGGGTACGTTACCGCCTGCAATTCTCATTGCAAGGCCCTCCGCAATGGCGGTCTTTCCCACTCCTGCCTCGCCTACAAGGCAGGGGTTGTTTTTCGAGCGTCTTAAAAGTATCTCTATAACACGGTTTGTTTCACGTTCACGGCCAAAGCACGGATCTATTTTCCCTTCCTGTGCGAGCATCGTAAGATTTCTGCCGTATCCCGAAAGTGCGGATGGCAGTACGCTGCCGTTTCTTTTACCCTGCGGAGTATTTTTCTGCGTATCCGCTCCCTGATCCAGCACAGCCTCGCCCGAAATGCCCATTTCGTGCAGGAATACCGAAGCATAACACTCATTATCACGCATTATGGCACGAAGTATATGATCTGTTCCTGCGGCGGTTTTGCCGGCGTTTCTTGCTATCATCACGGCACTTTCAAGTATCCTCCTGCTTCTCGGGGTGAAGTCGGATACGGTAAGTTGTGTGGGAAGCCCTTTTCCGATGAGGGCATTTATCCGTGATGCTATAGAATTGCAGGTCACTCCGCTTTGGCGAAGTACCGTATAAGCCACACCGCCGTTACTGCCGCACAAGCCGTAAAGTATATGCTCACTGCCGACATAAGTGTGTCCCATGCTCATAGCACAGGTAAGCGCACAATTGAGCGCATCGTTAGCCTTGTCTGTAAATCCGTTGAATTCCATACTATGACCGCCTTTCTCATATACAATTATAGGCGGATATTTCCGGTTTAATCACAAAATCACAGCGTTACAGCAAAAACAAAAAGTAACACATTTCAGCCGACGGCATATTATGTACTATGAGCAACGCTCAAACGGCTTAGCTCAAATAAAACAACGGAGGAAACATATCATGTTCTGTTCAAACAACTCTTGCTGGTGGATCATTCTTATCCTCTTATTCGTATGCTGCGGCGGATGCGGAAACTGCGGCGGCGGTTGTGCAAACAACGACTGCGGCGGCGGATGCGGATGCGGCAACAACTGCGGAGGCTGCGGCTGCTGATAACCATACGGCAAAGGGAGCTCCATCGGGGCTCCCGATTTTTTGTGAAAAATAAACAAGGCGGAGTTTTATACATTGTGCAAAATTATCTAAATATAATATGGTAAAAAAATCGGAAAATGAGTATAATTATAAGGATAAAGGTAGATTTTATTATAAAGAAGGAGACTTGACGTTGAAAAGAGAAGATTTAAGGAATATAGCGATTATTGCACACGTTGACCACGGCAAGACGACACTGGTCGATGAAATGCTGAAGCAGGGCGGTGTATTCCGTGACAATCAGGAAGTTGAAGACAGAGTAATGGACAGCAACGCACTCGAAAGAGAGCGTGGAATCACGATCCTTGCGAAGAATGCCGCCGCACACTATAACGGCGTTAAGATCAACATAGTAGATACTCCCGGACACGCCGATTTTTCGGGCGAGGTTGAGCGTATATTAAAGATGGTAAACGGCGTACTGCTCCTTGTTGACAGCTTTGAGGGTACAATGCCCCAGACGAGATTCGTTCTTCAGAAGGCGCTTGAGCTTGGACTCAAGGTAATAGTTGTAGTAAACAAAACAGACCGTCCCGATGCCAGAAACAAGGAAGTTGTGGACGAAGTGCTCGAGCTTCTGCTTGACCTTGACGCTTCGGATGAACAGCTTGACAGCCCTGTTATCTTCTGCTCGGGCAGAAACGGCGTAGCATCATATTCACCCGATGTTATGGGCGAAAACTTCAAGCCGCTGTTCGACAAGATAATAGAACACATTCCCTGTCCCGAGGGCGACCCCGACGGCGATTTACAGCTGCTCGTTTCTTCCATCGACTACAACGACTATGTAGGCAGAATTGCGGTGGGAAGAATTGAAAGAGGTACGATAAAGCAGAACCAGGAAGTTATGGTATGCGACTACAACGGCTCGCACAAGCCCTTCAAGTCAAAGGTAGTAAGCCTTTATACATTTGAGGGTATGAACAAGGTTCCCGTGACAGAGGCTACTATCGGCGATATTGTATGCTTATCGGGTATCGAGGGCATTACTATCGGTCAGACTATCTGTGCGGTAAATAATCCCGAACCTCTGCCGTTTGTAAAAATAAGCGAACCTACAGTCGAAATGACATTCTCGGTAAACGACAGCCCGTTTGCAGGCAGAGAGGGCAAGTTTGTTACCTCACGTCAGATAAGAGAGCGACTTTACAAGGAACTTCTGAAGGACGTATCGCTGAGAGTTACAGACAGCGAGAATTCAGACGCTTATAACGTAGCCGGCAGAGGCGAAATGCACCTTTCGATACTTATCGAAACGATGCGCCGTGAAGGCTATGAGCTTTCGGTCAGCACGCCCCGTGTACTTTTCAAGGAAATTGACGGCGTAAGATGCGAGCCTATCGAACGTCTGCTGATAGATGTACCGGACAACTGTGTCGGCTCGGTTATGGAAAAGATGGGCGTAAGAAAGGCAGAGCTTGTTCATATGCAGCCTATAGGCAACAGAACAAGAATAGAGTTCCTTATCCCCTCAAGAGGCTTATTCGGTTACAGAAGCGAATTTATGACAGATACAAAGGGCGAAGGCGTACTGAATACCGTATTCGACAGCTACCGTCCTTATATGGGCGAAATCCCCACCAGAACGGTCGGTTCGCTTGTTGCGTTTGAATCGGGTACGGCGATGGCTTACGGTCTGTTTAACGCACAGGAAAGAGGCACTCTGTTCATAGATGCAGGCGTTCCCGTTTACGAGGGAATGGTTGTCGGAGTTTCTCCGAAGGCAGGCGATATTAACGTTAACGTGTGCAAGAAAAAGCACCTTACAAACACAAGAGCCAGCGGCAGTGACGACGCATTAAGACTTATCCCCTATAAGAGAATGAGCCTTGAGGAAAGCCTTGAATTTATTAACGATGACGAGCTTGTCGAGGTAACTCCCAAGACAATAAGAATCAGAAAGAAGATTCTTGATAACGATCTTCGTGCAAAGGAAGACGCTAAGAGAAAAAAGCAGAACGCTTAAAACGGATATAGCAAAAGCTGTGGTTTCGATTATGAAACCACAGCTTCTTTTTATGCTTAAACACTGTGCGGAAAATTATCCGTAAAAAGCAAAAACGCCGTGAATATTTCCACGACGAATTTTCTGGAGCGGATTACGAGGCTCGAACTCGCTACCTCCACCTTGGCAAGGTGGCGCTCTACCAGATGAGCTAAATCCGCATATTTAACTGGTGCCTCCGGTCGGAATCGAACCAACGACACGAGGATTTTCAGTCCTCTGCTCTACCGACTGAGCTACAGAGGCGTAGCTTTTGGAAAGCCAAAAAAATGGCGACCTGGATGGGACTCGAACCCACGACCTCCGCCGTGACAGGGCGGCGTTCTAACCAACTGAACTACCAGGCCATTGGTGGAAACTATAGGGCTCGAACCTATGACCCTCTGCTTGTAAGGCAGATGCTCTCCCAGCTGAGCTAAGCTTCCACATATAAGGTTTTGATTGAAAGCAAGCCACCCGACGTTAAATTGTCTTGCGAACCTTGTTTTGTTCTCGCCACCTGACAGTAATATATTTTACACGAAAATTACGCATTTGTCAACACTTTTTTCAAAATTTTTGTTGTTTTGTGACATTTTTCTGTTTTATCAACATTTATTTGTCATGTTTGTCTGTTTTGCACAAGAATAATATGCTTTTCTACGGTAACAATATTTTAAGGGTGCGTATGTTGATTTATTCACAGGCATCACGTTTAACGGAAGGACGGTAACGCAACTATGCTTGACAAGATAGCACTTTTTATATTGCTTGTAGGCGGAATCAACTGGGGACTTGTCGGTCTGTTCGGATTTGACATTATAGCCTGGGCATTCGGCGGAAGTGCAAGTGTTATGAGCAGAATTCTGTATATAGTAGTAGCGCTTGCGGCTATATGGTGCATTTCGCTATTCTTCAGGCAGAACGAAATTATAAGCACCGGCAGAGATAAAGACAGGATAAACAACTGATAAATGGACACTGTAAAATAACAGCCTAATGAAAATCCGGGACTCACTTTTTTCGTGAGCCCCGGTGTTTTTTGCGGAAAACAATACAAATATTTTAGATTTTGCGGAAAACTGATTGTTTTTTTGGTATGACAAAGCAAAGGTGTGGGGATTTACACCTTTGATGTTAAGGCAATACCGCACAATTAACGGCTATCGCCTTTGCCACACGCTAAGCTTGCATATTTCCCGTCATCTTACACAAATTTTGCTTGACAGGCGCAAGCCTGCCTGCACTCAATTTATACAATCTGACTAAGCAATCGCACGACAATAACTATGCGGTATTGCCTTTATTTTATTTTTGTAAGCACACCTTTATCCATTTCGCAAACTGTATCACAGAGAATTTCGATATCTTCTGATGAGTGAGAAGCAATAAGAATTGTTTTTCCACGTTCTTTTAATTCAAGAAGATACTTTCTCATATCTGCGACGCCATCCTTATCAAGACCGTTAAACGGTTCGTCAAGAATTAAAATTTTCGGGTTTTCCATAATTGCTTGCGCAAGACCTAATCTCTGACGCATACCGAGAGAATACTTTTTCACATGACGTTTCAAATCGGGATCAAGTCCCACTTGTTCCATACTTTTCTTTATTTCTTGTTTACTGATTTTATTATTGAGTCCTGCAAGCAGTTTTAGATTTTTATAGCCTGAGTAATAAGGGATAAATCCGGGTGTTTCGATAATTATCCCCATATTTTTGGGGAAGTCAACATCCTTACCGACGCGTTTTCCGTCAACCGTTATTTCACCGCCCGTTGGCTTGATAAATCCGCAGATGCACTTCATAAGCATTGTTTTGCCTGAACCGTTTCTTCCTATAAGTCCATGGATTTTACCCTCGTCAAAGCTCACTGTTATGTTTTTCAAAATATTTGTTTTACCTATAGTGAGATCTATGTTGTTTATGTCAATTATTCCCATCACTATTCCACCTGTTCTATATTTGCAAATTGAAACCGCTTTACTGCGATAAGATTAAATAATATTAAAACAATGACTGCTATACAAAAATAAATGTAAGAATACCATATCGGAACTATTGGTTTTCCGATTATTTCTTCATAGTGCAGCCAAACTATTGTATTTGCCATCGGGAACGACCACATTATATTCATTTTCAGCGAACAGGTAACAACGCCTGCCGCAACAATAGAAATTGCCGCAAAAAGTCCAAATGACTGAATATGGATCAATTTAAAAAAATATATTATCATTGACAGCAGGAAAAGATATGCGCACATAAGAGCAAGCGTTTGCAAGATCGCTGTAACAAGAGGTATCTGATTATACAGATTTGAAGGCAGAAGCGATGAGGTAAAGCTGTTTGCTTCATCAGGAAAACGAGCGGAATATTTTGTAACAACATCACTCCACGTTGTTGAAAACTCGCCTTTTGATAGCAGTACGCTGCCTGTCAGTACTACGCACAGAAAACTTATTATAGACATAAACAGAAATATTACCTGTCCCGCAAACCAGTTAAATCTGCCGGTTCGCTGAATAAAAAACAGTGTATTTCCGGTCATTTTAGGATAGTCGCTTATAAGCACCATAAATACGCAGGGCATAAGCATAACCAGCATTCCCGAGTTTCCGATCGCAACAAACGGTTCAAGTATGTTTAACGGCATTCCCATCTTTGCCGAACGTTCAAGCAAAGGCTCAATGGCAAGAGTACGCATAAATACAAGAAGCACTCCCACAATAATGACTCTTGGATTTGTTATCCACTTTATGTATTCCGATCTTGCTACAGATAATACACATTTAAAGTTTCTATTCACCGCTGTCGAGCCTCCTGCTTTGTGTAATAAGATAAATTACGGCTGCTGAAAAAAGAAGCACTCCGTTATAGATAAGTACAAGCTTTTTATCATTCCCAAAGTCAGAAAGATATGAAAGTGCGTCAGGATTAAATATTGAACTGATTTTCAGCATTTCTGTGTCAACATTATTGTAATCGGAAACTGCCTGCGATTGCAGCTTTATGCAAGTTTGACTAACTGCATATTTTATAAAAAATGGTATGCACAGCACAAGATATTTGTTCCTGATGAAACCGGTAAACATAATCGCAGGAGTTGCGCTGACCGCTCCGTACAAAAACATTTCTCCAAGTTTTTTTAGTATAATAAAGCCATAACCGTTTTGCGTTATATCCGGATAACTGTAAACGAGAAATTCTTCATATGTTTTTTTCAACTCAGCACTGTATTCATTTATATTTGGGAATAAAGCATAGTCTGCTAATGTAAACAATCCGAAGCCCAGCATAACCGCAAATCCTCCGCACAAACATGCAGTTATGAATTTAGACAGATTATAACATAACTTTGAACTTCGGAAGATTTCAAAGCGCACCGACTTTGCCTCATATTCGTCACACACAAGAGGAATAAACGCAAACGCAGATATAAGCGGAATAAAAAGAGAAAGCCAGCTTCCTGCCCCTTTAAGCATAACCTCAAACGAACAAAATCTTGTATCGCTAAGCATAAAATCTTTGTCAAAGGTTTTATACGCCATAAATACTGAATACTTATCACCGTTCATTGAGTCTTCATAGATGTATGCGGAGAAGCAAAGTACAGCCGTAAAGATAATACAGATATAGAAGCCGTAGCCTGTAAGTATTTTGTATATATTAGTTCTTATGTTTCGGATCATCATTGTATCAACTCCATGTTTTCGGGAGCAGTAAAATATCTGAAATTTCCGCCGTCTTTTGCGTCAACATAACAAACATATGTCAAGTTGTCGTTAGGATTATTATCATCAATTGATACAGTGTCAGTTAATGATTCTATAGTTGTATTATCTGTACCGCTGTCCTTATTTGAACAATCGGTAAATAACATACTTAATTTAAGCATAGGAATCTCCTTCCTTCATGCAAAGTGCCAACGCTGTAATTTCAGTTCTAAAATGGCTTATATGACATATAACTGCACTCGTTATTTACCGCATTTACATATACACAATAGTATAAATCATCGTTCGGGTTACGAGTTACAAATTTCCACGAAGGTTCGAGGTGGGCTGTCGTATAGTCGTCACTATAATTTCCCTTGTATATAAATTCTATCGTCTGCAATTCAAACTTAACTCCCTTCGTCAGCGTATTGCTCATAATATCTACAGCATTTTCTAAAGTGCAGATGTTTTCAACAGGTTTTTCTATTTCGCTTATATTCGGAAAGCTTAAATTAACGAATGCATCAATATCATTCTTTTTTATCATAAGCGCTTCGCCGGATACCGTATATTGATGTGAAGGATCTTGATAGCTGAATACTTCCCCTATTCTATCGAAAGGAATATTATTCCATGCGGTGCTGAATTGAAAAACGTAGCAATAGATATCATCACGTATTTTATAAACATCTATAGTTGAAACATTTATTGAAAAGTCAGAATCAAAATCATACGGAAAAGAAGATAAGTAGTCTTTCTCAAAATATGTTACAGCCTCACCTATAGAAACATTACCGTCAAGAATACGGTATGTTTCATCATTGTGCGTTCCATCATTAAAGTAAGATGCAACCTTGTTATCCATATCGGACGGTATCCATGATGAAACTTTTGTATCATCTGTTTTGATGAGTGAGTATGCTTCTCCCTTATTCATCCAATGAGGAGAAGCCTCAGAACTAAGCCACCATAAATACTTATTATTGTTTGTATCTCTATATAAAAATGAATTAATATCTATATTACCGTTTTGTATTTGCTCAAGGTAATTATCAATCTTTGGATACCATGCATGTTTACCGTCATCTTCATTTTGATTATACACAATATTTTTCGAAGATGATGAAAAGAGCGCATTTGAAGAATTGTACTCGTCGAAAAAAAACTCACAGTATTTTTTGAAATTTTCAAGCTTTTCGTTGTTTGCTCCACTACCATGCGCAATTGTCACATTCAGACTACTGCATGTATTTAATTCAGGAAGACGTGCACTGCAATTTGAAAAATCTAAATTAACATAGTTTTTATTCCTACAATTTTCATAATCAGACAAGAAATCAACTGATACGTTTTCTGCTGTATCAGATGATACGTTTTCTGCTGTATCAGATTTTTTTTCAATATCTGTGTTTTGATTATTGCAAGCAGTTAAAAACAACAATGAAACAAATGTAAACAGTAAAATCTTTTTTTTCATATTCGATCTCCTCCGAATGATCAAAGTAAAGTGCGGCTATGCCGCACTTTACAATACAAGCTTCATAATGATAACAAACATGGACTATCTGCTTATGATACCGGTTACGTAAAGTACAGCTTTTAACGAAGTATAGGCTTCCATTTTATATGTAACTTTTTCAATTTTTCCCCTAATATACCATCTTCTTGAACCGGTATTATTATAGACAATTGAACCGGTTGTCATAACGTGTGAAGTAGATGATAATGTCAAGCTTCTGTTTGTAATGTCTGACATTGTGTTTACCTTACCGGTGTATACCTCGGAAGATGCTTGCATAATTGCATAACCTGTACGACTTTCAGTGGTTGGCGCCCCATGAACATTAACATATCTTGCACTCCAGCTTGCAGTTTCTGAAACAGCGCTTACACTCATACCTCCGAATCCAACCGCCATAGTAGTCGTTGCCATGACAATGGCAATCAGCCTTTTAAACGTTTTTTTCATTTAAATGTCCTTTCCGATTGATTTTATCAATCATAAAAATATATATCTTACACATTCAACTTGTAGAAAATGTGTTTGATATTTAGTCCTTTTCTGCTTAAAATATCTCCTAATATTTTCCGCTTCTGATTTGCATAGATTATAAAAGCTTTCGAATATGCGTAAGAAATATTATACAATAAAATACCTTATAAAGTCCGTTTGATTGTTTATAGTTTAACATATTAAATTAAATTTGTCAATGGATAAAACAACAAAATTAGGCAAAATCATTTGTGTATTATGCACTGATTTATGTCAATTTTGTATATAACGCAAACTAATAACATGAGGAAATTATTTATGGCAATATGATCAAAAACCTCACAGAATGTATATACCGGAGCAGAAATTTTTATCTTTTTTGTAATTTCCGGTGGTAATTTTAGGCAATACCGCACAAAGATTGTGCGTCAGGTGCGCAGTCAGATTTTTCGTCAGATTGTACGGAAAAACCGCAGGCATACTAACGTATGTCAAGGGTTTTCTGTGCAATATAACGGAAAAGATGCAAGCAGATGACGTACAAAGCTTTTATGCGTTCTTTGTGCGGTATTGCCTTTAGTTGATATGGTGTATAATATCTAACTGTGGCAGTAATGTTTTTCACAACTCAATTATATAACAAAAAAGACTGCATTCCTACCTTTCGGAAACAATGCAGTCGATTTTTTTGTTTCGGTTGTTTTTTACAGTGCCTATCATATTCACGCTCCTTACAGCATATATATCAACAAACGATATGCACTGTTGATATAAGAAGGTGCTGTCTTATGAAAGGGGCGATTATGTGAAAGCCGGAACAATAACGGTACCGGATACGAAACGTGAAAGATGTGTTATACTCGGAGAATATATAATAGATAACGAAGCGACGGTAAGAAGCACAGCAAAGGTTTACGGTATAAGTAAAAGCACCGTGCACCAGGATGTTACGGTAAGGCTTGCGAAGGTAGATCCGCATCTTGCAGGTAAGGTCAAGGAGGTATTGCAGAAAAACAAGGACGAGCGGCATATAAGAGGCGGTCTTGCAACAAAGCTGAAATATCAGAACGGTTCAAAATGATACATAACTGCCCCTCAGCGTGAATCGACACGCTGAGGGGCGGTTTGACTTATTGCTGTTGATTTTCATCCTATAGCGTCCTGTACGGCATCATAGATATGTACGGGCGATAATCCAAGCTCGTTGCACAACTCGGCAAACTCTCTTGCTCTGCTTTCGTTCAGAAACACATCATGCACTGTGCATATTTCCTCCGCTGTAACCGCTCCGTCATTCTCTTTTATCCTGACGGCTATTATCGCATACGAAATATAATCACCTGTTTCGCTGTCTGAGCATTCTTCACGGATATAATCATAATGTACCATTTTCACAAAACCTTTCTTTTACCCAAATATATTACAGGGTAACCCTGCGTCTATATAATAACATATATACATACGCTTGTGTGCGATTATGTGAAAACGGCAGGTTTTTCAGTGAAAACGGCAAATTCTGCATTCGCAGAATGAATAATATGCGTATATCAAGCGAATACAAGACATTATATTCATCAGACAAGCTTCATTTCATCTCTGAAAAGTTCTTTTCCGGAGCCAATCTCAAAGTGATATTTGACAATTCCGAGATCCATATCGGAAAGTATGCCTTTACCGGCTTTTGCAAGCACCTTATCGCCGTCAAGCATAAATCCGAATTTCTGCTGATTCATAGCGGTGGGTGCAAGTAATGCGGCATTTACGCCGTTTATAAACCACTCAGGCGTATCATCCTTTATTACCGCAACTTCCTCGGGTGATTTGCTTTTATGTGGTGTTCCGTGCGTCTTTCCGTAGCCGAGAGAGATAACACAGCACAGCTTCTCCCCTTTTGCAATCGTATAAGCGTTTTTTACCTTAGCGTATGACATTGCTACCCAACAGCTGTCAAGTCCAAGCTGTGACGCCAGAAGTACAAGCTGTTCTCCGTAATATCCGCATATTTCGTTCAGCTTATCGCTTTTTCTGCCTATAAGAGCAATGTAATCGGTAACGCCCGAGAACTTTCCGTAATGTGCCATAAAGCTGTCGAAAGCCTTAGGCTCGTCTGTTACAAGCTGTATGTGAAGCTTGCTTTCGGCATTCAGCAGATCTATCTTTTCTCTGAGCATATCCGTTATTTCTTTTGGTATCTTTTTTTCGGGATCGTAGGCTCTTACAGCGTGGCGATTCTCCATTGCGGTTATAATATCCGTCATAAATCCTCCTTACAGGGCTTTTGTCATAAGCACATGAGGGCAGTATTCGTCATAATACTCTTCGCCGTGCTTTTTATAGCCCTGTTTCTCGTAAAATCCCGACGCACGAAGCTGAGCGGACAGAGCGACCGACTTTCCGCCGTCCTGCTTTATCATCTGCTCTGCAAAGGATAATATCTTATCGCCGTAATGCAAGCCTCTGCATTCTTTAATGACTGCTATCCTGCCTATCACATACGACTTATGCTCTTCATCGTAAAAATATCTGCAAACGGCGACAGGCTTTTCTCCGTCATAGCCGACTATATGCCTTGCCTTACTGTCCGTATCGTCAAATTCCGTTTCAAAGCCCTGCTCTGCTACAAATACTTCTGTTCGTATCTCCTTTGCGTCCTCACAGAGCTTGTCATAAATTCTGAATGTCATTTATTATTCCTTTGTAAATACACTGCATTTTACAGAAGTCTGTTTTATGCCGTTTTCGCCGTTGACCAGATTCTCGCCCCAATCGGCAGATAAAACCGAACCGTCCCAGCTATTTGCTATATCAAGATATTCAACACCGCCGCTGTTGCCTTTCCAACTCCAGCCGATATATCCTATACCGTTTTCCTGACAATATTTCATTATAAATGCCTCGTCAACATCGCCGTCTGTATGCGTATAGCCGAACTCGCCTACTATTACGCAAAGTCCATTATCTGTAGCATATTTCAGATTTTTCTCGATGACCAAGCTGTTCTTTCCCGCCGTGCCGTACATATGAACGGCAAACATCGTATTCTTATCGGGATCGGAATCAAATACCTCTTTACCGTAATCGCCTATGCTCTTGGCATATTGCGCCCAGCCTGCCGCATCGACAAGGATAGTATTCTTTATGCCTGCTTCTCTCAGTTTCGGGATAGATTCTGTATAGCCGTCACGCCATAATTCGCCGTTCCAGCCGCCTGTCCACTCGTTTGCGATATTGAGTATAACATACTGCTCCTTGCCGATAAGAGCGTTCTTCATCTCTATCCAGTAATCAGTAGCTTTATCAAGTGCAGTCTTATCATCCTTGCCGGTTGCATCATGTACTTCGACAACTGCAATCATCTCATTGTCGATACAAAGATTGATAACCGTTTCAAGCATATCCTCTGTATCTTTTGTCCACTGCTCGCCGTCTGAGCAAACAACACGCACTACATTTGAGCCTGTTTCGGCTATTGCTTTAATAGCCGTTGTATCTTCATCAAGATACCATGTGTGTGCGTGATTTATACCACGCATTATAAACTCCTTGCCGTTTGCGTCAAGCAGCTTTGTGCCTTCTACTTTGAATCCGCCGTTACCATTCTGTAATGATGATCCGCTGCTTTCTTCCTGCGATGCTGTGCTTTGCGATTCCGATGCGGCAGAAGAAATATCAGAGGATAAAGCGTCTGAGCTTGTGTTTTGCGAGCATCCCGACAGAGCGAGTAATGCCGCACAGAGAGTTATTGATATTGATTTTTTCATTTTAAATCTTTTCCGTCCTTTGACTTTTCTAGTAATGCGTTTTTTATATCCCACAGCTTCTTTGACAAATCCACATAGTAAGTATGCGGATTTTCGAAACGCTTTACCTCGTCCCAGAGTGTTTCCAACTGTTCGGCGCAGTAAATCCTGATTTCATACAGCGACGGCTGTTTATAAACAAGCTCGCCGTTTTTGAATACCGTTACATGAAGTTCTCTTGCCGTGTAGTCTGTAAGCGTCTTTGTTTTCCATATTGCATCGGGATCGAAAATAGTGTGAGGCTTTGTGCTGTCAATTGTTTCATCGTATACACAAAGTTCGTCCGCAAGTGCCTTGCCGCTTTCATTGTCATAGAAACGGTACAGCTTCTTGTAATGGGGATTGGTTATCTTTGCGGTGTTTTCGCTTATTTTTATCTTGGGAATGATGTTTCCCTGTTCATCCTCCACTGCCGCCAGCTTATAAACACCTCCGAACACGGGTGCGCTCTTTGCGGTGATGAGCCTTTCTCCTACTCCGAAGGTATCTATCTTAGCCTCCTGCATCATAAGATCACGGATAAGATATTCATCGAGCGAATTTGATGCAACTATCTTACAGCACTGAAGTCCTGCCTCATCAAGCATCTTTCTTGCTTTCTTGGACAGATATGATATATCGCCCGAATCAAGCCTTATGCCGAAATTTGTAATACCCTTAGGCACAAGCACCTCTTTAAATGCCTTTATAGCGTTCGGAACGCCGCTTTTCAGTGTATTATAAGTGTCAACAAGCAGTACGGCATTATCGGGATATATTTCGCAATAAGTCCTGAATGCGTCATACTCGGTATCGAACATCTGTACCCACGAATGCGCCATAGTACCGCCTGCGGGAACACCGTACTTGAAATCGGTCAGCGTACACGCAGTACCAGCACAGCCGCCTATATAAGCCGCTCTTGCGCCTATCACGGCACCGTCTGCGCCCTGTGCCCTTCTTGAGCCGAATTCAAGCACCGTTCTGCCGTTTGCCGCTCTGACTATTCTGTTCGCTTTTGTGGCTATGAGCGACTGGTGATTTATCGCAAGCAGGATATAGGTTTCTATAAGCTGTGCCTCGATAGCCGGTGCCTTTACGGTAAGGACAGGCTCGTGCGGAAAAACAGGAGTACCCTCAGGTACGGCGTAAATATCGCCGGTAAATCTGAAGTCTTTGAGATATTCGAGAAATTCTTCATCGAAAATCTTCTTACTACGCAGAAATTCTATATCTTCGGCAGAAAAATGAAGTTCTTTTATATATTCGATTATCTGGTCAAGTCCTGCCGCAATCGCAAATCCGCCGTTGTCGGGAACGTTTCTGAAAAATACATCAAAATAGGTCGTGCGCTTATAAAAGCCGTTTTTAAAATAGCCGTTCGCCATAGTAAGCTCATAGAAATCGCACAGCATTGTGAAATTATCCTTGTTCATTAGTCTGCTCCTTTACTTTATTATTATCTGCATACCTTCCATAGTATCAAGGGCGGCATTGTGAAGCCGCTCATCATTTGATGCCGTGAGCGTGCTGTCTACTATTATATCCGCATCGGGTAAAGCCGTCTTTGCGAGTACGGCATTGGCAACAACGCAGATATTTGTTACCACGCCCACAAACTCGACAGAGCTGTAGCAGGCGGTTTTAAGATACTCATACAGAGCGTCCGAGCCGAAGGTGGTTTTCCTGAATACTATATCTTCGCCGGAAACGCAGTCGGCAACACTGCCGTACAGCTTATATCCCTCCGTATTCTCTATACAGTGAGGTACGGGCAGATGCTTTCCCTCATAGCTATCCATATAATCGTCATAATGAGTGTCAAGAGTAAATATGACATCATCGCCGTTTACATGATAGGAATTTATTTTGTTGGCGATTCCGAGTTCAAGCGTCTTTGCCTTTTCAAAGCCGAGCGAACCACTTACAAAATCATTCTGATAGTCCACTACAATTAAGCACTTTTTCATAATGCAGCTCCTTTCATATCATGATACTATTTTACACCTATTTCAAGCACTTGTAAAGAGTTTTGAACGGCATCGGAAAATTTTGAACACGGCAATTGTTCCGATTGACAGCATCGGAAATAACTGTTATACTTTAATAAGAAATAAATATGAAACGGAGAAGCTTATGATATACTCAAACCCGTCTTTCGAAACAGAGAAGCACACTCACGCATTCGGTGCGATGCTTTGGTGGATAGTCAGCCTTATTTCTATGTTCACTGTCGGCACAGGCGTTACCGCTATCGGTCTGTGCGGTGCTTCGGTGCTTAAAATAACAAGCACATTTTTGCAGGATAATACGGTAATTGTTCTTATGATGTTCTTTGCTGTGGCGATTATCATATTCTTTATCGGTCTGCTGAGATTTGCCTCAGTTCTTACAACGTCATATAAGTTTGACGGCAATACAATAATAAAAGGCACTCTCGCCGCAAGAGGCGGTCTTATCTCGAAAATCACCGCAAATACGGATTTTGAATTTGTGAGAGCGAATTTTGATACTGACAAATATAAAAAGACGATTTACGAAAACGCTGTTCTGACAGGCGAAACAAAGCGTTATCTCAAATACAGCAGTAACGGCAGAACAATAAAAATACTGAAAATCTACGACAGTATGCCTGATTTACGCATTGCCGAAAATACGGTAAAGAAATCCGTTGCAAGCAGGGTTATCAAAAGAGTGGTTTTAGTATTTGCAATTTTTCTGGCACTGGAAATAACCGATTTGTGTATAGGTTACAGCAAAAATGACGAGGTAAACGGCAATATCTCCGAAAGCAACGCTACAGTTGAAAAGATACTCACCGAAAACGGCTTTACAATGCAGAAAATCAGCAACATCGTATATCTTTACACTAAATCCACAGCCGACAACAGCCGTACATCAAAGCTTCGAATCGTATATGACAAAAGCGGAAATATCGACAAATCCGAAGTTGAAATGTTCATAGAAAGCAAAAATGACATCCTTGCGCTTGAAAACCTTCTGAAAGTTTTCTGCAAGTCGCAAAGCACCGATGAATTTATTTCGGATGTGCGAAAACAGCTTGACGGCGAAAGTGCAAACGCCAAGATGACGCTTGATAACGGGCAGTTGTTAAGGCTTGGTACAAGCGGCGGTTATACGGAAGTCCATACAAGCCGTTAACGAAAACGACCCTGCGGTAAATATACCGCAGGGTCTTAGTCATTTATTCAGTAATTTTTGCAGAAGGCTGAGATTATCGTTTCTCATCTGCTCCGTTTTTGCTTTATCGGGAACATATATACCGCTATCGGAGAGGGTTATCACATCGCCCTCTCTGACAAAGGGAGATAGCTTATCTCTGTCTAATATAATCTGCTTTTCGTCATCAAAAACTACCGCTTTATCTTCTTCAAATCTGTCAACAATAAGCATAGTGTTCTCCTATTTCAAGTACAGGCTGTGATGATGAAAGATTTCGGCGCTTATGCTGTTTTTGCCGCCGAATATACTGCTCCAACACGGAAGATGCTCGATATTGAACACATATTCGTTCAGGGTCATAAAAATACAAACACAAGCGATTATCACAGCTAAAGTAATCAGCACGTTAGTGCTTTTTCTTCTGCATTTTACTCCTGCCGCCGCTCTTATTGCCCTGTCGTTGATACGTCTTTGCTTTTGAAGAGGAGTTCTTGCCATTTTTCACTGCTCCTTTTCTGTCCTGCTGCAAGGCTAATCCGTCGGGGGTGATAAGGCATTCCTTACCGTATCCGATAAGGTCACGTCTGCCTGCCCTTATGAGAGCCTTTGCAACTATCTGCTTATTCTCTTTTTTGTAATACTGCAGGAGCGCTCTTTGCATCTCTTTTTCCTTCGGGTCACGGGGGATATAGACCTCCTGCATAGTATAAGGGTCAAGCCCTGTATAATACATAGCTGTTGATATTGTTCCGGGTGTGGGATAGAAGTCCTGCACCTGCTCGGGTCTGATGTTATGCTTTTTAAGGAACACCGCAAGCTCGACCGCTTCTTTTACGGTACAGCCGGGATGCGATGACATAAGATACGGCACCAGATACTGTTCCTTACCGCATTCCTTTGTATACTTGTAGAACTTCTTTTCAAAGTCCTCGTATACCTCGATGTGAGGCTTGCCCATAAGATCAAGCACCTTGTTGCTTGCGTGTTCGGGAGCAACCTTAAGCTGTCCGCTGACGTGATGCTCTACAAGCTCCTTGAAAAACTCATCGTTCTTATCCTTCATCATATAGTCGTATCTTATGCCCGAACGGATAAATACACGCTTGACATTTTTTATGGAACGTATCTTTCTGAGCATCTCAAGATACTCGCTGTGATCTACCTTCAGTGCAGGGCAAGGCTCGGGAGCAAGGCACTTTTTGCCCTTGCAAAGTCCCGCTTTTTCCTGCTTGTCGCAGGAGGTCCTGCGGAAGTTTGCTGTAGGACCGCCGACATCGTGGATATATCCCTTGAAGCCCGGTTTTTTGGTAAGGTCTATCGCTTCGTTTATAACCGATTCCTCGCTTCTTGTCTGTATTCTTCTGCCCTGATGCAAGGCTATCGAACAGAAATTACAATAACCGAAACAGCCTCTGTTATGAGTTATGGAAAACTCAACTTCCTTTATTCCGGGAACTCCGCCGCCCTTTTCATAGCAAGGGTGATACGCTTTCATATAAGGCAGCTCGTATGCCTTGTCAAATTCGCTCTGGGTGAGGCTTCTCTGAGGAGGATTCTGTACAAGCATCATATTTCCGTGACGCTGTACCATAGTTTTACCGTAGACCTCGTCCTGCTCGTCGTACTGCTGACGGCAGGATTTTGCGTATGCTTTCTTATTCTCGCTGACTATCTCAAAGCTGTCGCACTGCACCGCACCGAGAGGAGTATTCTTAGGCTCGGTAAGATAACAGGTGCCTCTTATGTCGTGTATCTCCGACAGCTTTTTACCCTCAGCAAGCTCTCTGTAAAGCTGTACTATTGTAAGCTCGCCCATTCCGTACATCAGAAGCTTAGCTCCGCTGTCAACCAGTATTGACGGCATTACCTTATCCGCCCAATAATCGTAATGGGCAAATCTGCGCAGGCTTGCCTCAAGTCCGCCTATCGCTATTTCTTTATCGGGAAACAATCTTGTAAGCGTTTTACAATATACCGTTACCGCTCTGTCGGGACGTTTTCCGCCCTTTCCGCCCTCGGAATATGCATCATCCCAACGTTTTTTCTTGAATACGGTATAATTCGACACCATACTGTCTATATTTCCGCCCGTTACAAGAAAACAGTATTTCGGCTCACCGAGCTTTTTGAAATCCTCATCGGTTACGGGCTGAGCGATTATTCCGACATTACAGCCGCAGCTTTCAAGCATACGGGATATAATAGCTATACCAAATGACGGATGATCAACATAGGCATCGCCTGTAATGCAAATGAAGTCAAGCTGATCTATCCCTCTGTCTTTCATGTCCTGTTTTGATATAGGTAAAAAAGGCATTTATTTCACTTTCCTTTATTGTTGTTTATTCATCTGACGCTCGTAGTACTGCTCCTTAGTCATAAGCACCTCTCTTGGCTTACTTCCCTGTGACGGTCCTACGATACCCATTTCTTCCATTACATCGACAAGTCTTGCGGCTCTGCCGAAGCCGAGTTTGAGCTTTCTCTGAAGCGTACTTACGCTTGCCTGTCCGTTTTCAACTACGATACGGATAGCGTCCTCCAGCTTATCGTCGCTGACATCAATATCTCCGCTTTCAAAGCCGACGCTGTCTGAGGATTTATCGTTGCCCTTGACAAGCTCTGCCTGTCGCTCGACCTCTTTCATAACATCATCGTCATAATCAAGCTCAAATTTATTCTTCAGAAAATCCACAACACGTTCAACTTCCTTATCGGAGATCCAACAGCCTTGTACACGAATAGGCTTCGGCATAGAAACAGACTTAAAGAGCATATCGCCCTTGCCGAGCAGTTTCTCGGCTCCCTGCTCATCCATAATTACACGGCTGTCCGTACCCGAGCTTACCTTTAATGCGATACGACTGGGGATATTAGCCTTTATAAGACCCGTAACAACATCTACGGTCGGTCGCTGTGTAGCTATGACAAGGTGCATACCTGCGGCTCTTGCCATCTGCGCAAGACGGCATATACTGTCCTCGACCTCGTTCTTAGATGCCATAATAAGATCAGCAAGCTCGTCTATAAAAATCACCGTCTGGCTCATTTTATCCATCTCCGGATCCTTAGCCGCAAGAGCGTTATAGCCGTGTATATTGCGGACATTGTACTCAGAGAACATACTGTATCGTTTCAGCATTTCGCCTACCGCCCAATTCAGAGCGCCTGCCGCCTTTTTAGGATCTGTCACAACAGGGATAAGCAGGTGAGGTATGCCGTTATAAGCCATAAATTCAACGGCCTTCGGGTCAATCATGATAAACTTTACGTCTTCGGGCTTGCTTCTGAAAAGTATCGACATGATTATCGAGTTCACGCATACGGATTTACCCGAGCCGGTCGTACCTGCAATCAGCAGATGAGGCATCTCGGCTATATCGGCTATTACTATGCCGCCCGAAATATCCTTACCCAGCACAGCCGCCAGCTTGCTTTTCTTTTCGGCAATATCACTGCTTTCGATAAGCTGTCTGAATGGTACGGTATCTCTTATCTTGTTCGGCACTTCGATGCCTACAGCAGGTTTATTGGGTATAGGCGCTTCTATTCTGATACCTGATGACGCAAGATTCAGCGCTATATCATCGGCAAGTCCTGTTATCTTGGAAATTTTAACGCCTGCCGCAGGCTGTAATTCATATCTTGTTACAGAGGGCCCTCTGCAAGTACCTATACATTTTGTCTGAACACCGAAGCTGCGTAACGCTTCAACAATGGTGTTCGCATTTGTTTCAAGTTCTCTGTCGATGTCCTCCTGTGCCTTACCGGGCATAATCTCGTCAAGAAGCGAAGTAGGCGGCAGAGGGTGATCTTCCTCGTTAAGCGTCACTGTGTAGAGCTTATCGCTGTCGCTTGTATCGCCGTCCTGCTTGTCCTCCTGCACTGCGGCACTGTCTGTAATACCGTCAGGTGTAGTGCCTGCAATACCGGAATCGGTATAATCTGCGATAAAAGGCGCTTCAGCAGGCGGTGCAACAGGAGCGTTCACATCGTTCACAAACTGCTCTTCTCTCTGCACAGAGGAATTTTGTTCATAGTTTGTTTCTTCTATGAATGAATTTAAAGCAGCCTCAACGGGATTGACCTCCTCCGGAGGATAAATAGGCAGGGGCGGAAAATATTCCGGTATCGGCTCGCTGTCCTCCTGCTTATCCGCAGCTACGCTCTGTGCCTTTTGCGCAGAGCCGTTGTTATCGGCTACGGGCAGGTCGGGCAGCTTATCGCAGGACATATGTACATCGCTCTCCGGAGCGATCTCAGGTAAATGCTCATTGCTCTGCTGAACCGCTTCTTCGGGTTTTGGCGATACCTTGCCGTTGTAATTGTTTATCTCGTTTATGAAATTATCGCTGTCCTTTTTCTGCTCCTCGATATTCTCATCGTGTCTTTCCTGAAGCGTAGTTGCAGGAGTTCCGACAGCGTTTGATTCAAGCTCTATAATTTTTTCCTTGCGCTCGCTTTCAGCCTGCAGCCTCTGCTGTTCCTGCTCAAGTCTGTATGCCTCCATTTCTTCCTTATGCTGAGCGTGTTTCTCCTTGGCGGTAACCGCAACCTTTTTTACAGGTTTTCCTACAGCGCCTAAAAAGTCCATAAGCGACTTTCTGCTGATAAGCATAACAAATACGAAAGCAATCAGTATAATCATTACTATTGCGCCGACATTGCCGAACAAAAGCAAAAGCCACGCAGGTACGCCGCCTATGATACCGCCGCCCGTCAGACGTGTTCCGTCCGAATAAAGACTTGCCACCGCTCCGAAAAAGTCGTTCGTGCCTTCTCCGACACTGCCCACAAAGAATATCTGTATAGCTGTGCTTAATATCACTATTCCGCCCAACAGCTGTAATATCTTGGTGAGGATGCTTGTCCTGCTCTTATCCGTTGCAATAAGTACGGCTACATATATAAGAATAGGGCCTGTAAAAAATACCGTAAAGCCGAACACGCCGCAGAGGAATGAGTAAATCATATCAAGCAGATTCAGGCTGGCGCCTTCCGCCCTGTTAAGACTGCCGATAAAGCCTATAATCGTAAACAGCGCCATAAGAACACCTATGGCGAAAAGAATTATAGAGCTTCTTCTTCTTTTCGATTTAAGCTCCTTTTCAATGTCGTTCTTGCAACGTTCACTCAGTTCTCGCTGCTTATCTTCGATAGTCTGATCCTTTTTCCGTGTTTTGCCCGATGACCCCGAAGTTCTTGCTTTAGCCTCATCGGTGCTGTTGTTAAGATTGCGCTTTGCTGCCATGTTTCTACGTCCTTTCTCCCAAAGTCATTGAATTATATTTAAATTCTGTCAGAAAACAAAAACGAAGTGTGAGCCGGTCGCCAGTTCATAAGCACCGATGCCTATGCAGGCAAGACCGAGTATTGCCGTATAGAATCCGAAAATCTTGAATCTGTCCTTTTTAAGAAGCCACTTTACAAGAGCTATCGCAAGAAGTCCCACTGCCGCAGATACGACAAAGCCTATTCCGAGCTGTACCCAGTCAAGCTCTACATTGCTTTTTAACGCATCACCGATCTCAAGCACACTTCCGCCGAGAATTGCGGGGATACCGAGTATAAACGAGAATGTGACCGCAGTTTCCTTTGTAAGTCCGCAGAAAAGGCCTGCGGCGGTTGTAGAGCCTGAACGTGATACACCGGGAAACAGAGCCACGCACTGCATTGCGCCTATTGCAACGGCATCTGCGACCTTCATCTTATCGCCTGTTTTGTTGCCCTTTATGCACTTATCCGACATAAAGAGAAGGATTGCTGTAAAGATAAAGGCAAAGCCCTCAAAAATAATGTCATTGTCGCCCTCAAAGCCTGTAAAGAAGTCTTTGAAGAAGTAAACGGGTACAAGCATAGCGGTGGAAATTATGACCATAAACATCATACGTCTGTTGGCGTTCATATTCTTCCACGAAAATTTGCCTGTGAAAATATCCTTTATAGTAAGGAAAAATTCCTTTATCATTCCCCAGATAGTAGGGAAAAATGCTATAAAAACCGCCAGAAGCGTTCCTAAATGCAGTACAACGGAGGTTATAAGGGTGTTTTCTCCGATATTCATAAAATGCTGGGCAACAGACAGATGGCCTGAGCTTGAAACGGGAAGAAACTCCGTAAGTCCCTGTATAATGCCCTGAATGATTATGCTTATGTAATCCATTTTCTTTTGTTCCTTTCGGATTATTTCGTATTGTTTATTTTAGGCAACACCGCACAAAGACCATATTTTGTATTTTGTACGCATCTTGCTTGCATATTTTCCGTAATCTTGCACAATTCGTCCTTACAAGGCGTCAGCCTTGCTTTGTCCTCATTGTACAATCTGACGAAAAATCTGACTGCACAATACGCGCACAATCTTTGTGCGGTATTGCCTTAATATATATGTATGGGCTTACGCCCGTTATGACTGTCACCTAAAGCGGCTTTATCTGCGTGTATTTCAGATAACTCCGTAAATCGTGCGATACAGAAACGCTGTTCTTTTCGCAGACAGTATAAGAAAAAACACAACCGTCAACCGCATAATAGGAGTTATTGTCATAAAGCTGTGCGTTACGGAAAACCTCCGATTCATCTACAACGGTCTGAAACATTCTCCGCACCTCGCTTTGCTCTCATTTCTGCTCTTTGTGCCGATGGATGATATTCTCTGAACGTACTCACTCTGGCGGTTGCTTTACCCTTGCCTGCGGTTTTTGTATCCGTCTTAGCTGTTGCGGACGAAGCTCTTTTTTTTGAAACGGTTTTTCCTGTACTATACTTAGTGCGCTTAGTGCTTTCCTTATCGGTTTTCTGCTGTTCTATCAAAGAGTAAAGGCACTGCACAGCATCGCTCAGTCCTCCGAGGCTGTCTATAAGTCCCTCGTTCACGGCTGTTTCGCCGTCAAGCACCGAACCGACATCCATTACAAGCTCATCCTTCTTCATCATAAGCTCACGGAAGCGCTCCGGCCTTATCCTGCTGTTCTTGCTTACGAAATTTATTATTCTCTCCTGCATACGCTCAAAATATGACAGCGTCTGCGGTATGCCGAGAAGAAGCCCGTTCATTCTGACAGGGTGGATGGTCATTGTTGCAGAAGGCACGATAAAACTCTTTCTTGCACTTACCGCAAGCGGTACGCCGATTGAATGGCCTCCGCCGACTACGATCGACACTGTGGGCTTTGACATTCCTGCGATAAGTTCGGATATTGCAAGCCCTGCCTCTACATCTCCGCCGACCGTATTGAGTATTATAAGCAGACCGTCTATGCTCATATCCTGCTCTATTGCTACCAGTGCAGGCATAATGTGTTCATACTTTGTGGTCTTGTTCTGGGGAGGAAGGATATAATGTCCCTCTATCTGACCGATTACGTTAAGGCAATGTATATTGTGCTTAGCGTTTTCCGATGCGAATATGCCGTTATCCGACACCTGACAGGTTACCGCCTGTTCTTCGTTCTCCTCGTCGGTCTGTTCGTTATTTGTGATATTATCTTTATTCATACCCTGCTCCTTTGCTGATTTTTTCTCTTTTATTCTTAGCAAAAGAGCAGAAAATATACGGCAAAGTGTGCAGTTATCACATAATGATACAGTATAAGTATATCACAAACAGCGTAGCATTGCAAGACGAAATTGCGTATAAAAAGACCTGTGAGAATTTCCCACAGGTCTGTTTTTGCAATATTCAGCTTTATCAGCCGTTTTTCTTCTTTGCTTCGATTTCGGCAAGAGCAGCCTTTCTTGAAAGTCTTATCTTACCCTGATTGTCGATTTCGAGAACCTTTACGATTATCTCGTCACCGATTGAAACAACATCTTCAACCTTTTCTACACGTCTGTTTTCAAGCTCTGAAATGTGTACCATACCGTCCTTGCCGGGAGCAATCTCAACAAACGCACCGAAGTTCATTATACGAACAACCTTGCCCTTGTAGATAGCGCCAACCTCGGGGGGAGATGTGATAGCCTTTATCATCGCTACGCAGTTCTGAGCCTTTTCAAGATCCTGACCGCAGATGAATACATTGCCTTCTTCATCAATGTCAATCTTAACCTCGAAGTCTGCGCAGAGCTTCTGTATAACCTTACCGCCTGTACCGATAACTTCTCTTATCTTGTCAACGGGTACCTTGTAGTTGAGCATCTTGGGTGCGTACTTGTTTACAGTGGGACGAGGTTCGGGAATTGCCTTGAGCATTATTTCGTCAAGAATGTAATCTCTTGCCTTGTGTGTCTTTGCAAATGCGTCCTTGATAATCTCGGGTGTAAGACCGTCAATCTTAAGATCCATCTGGATAGCTGTGATACCCTTATGAGTACCGCCTACCTTGAAGTCCATATCGCCGAAGAAGTCCTCAAGACCCTGAATGTCTACCATTGTCATCCAACGGTCGCCCTCTGTGATAAGACCGCAGGAAATACCTGCAACAGGTGACTTTATCGGAACGCCTGCGTCCATCAGTGAAAGCGTAGAACCGCAGATAGAAGCCTGTGATGTTGAACCGTTTGAAGAAAGCACTTCAGATACAAGTCTTATTGCGTAGGGGAATTCTTCAACGGGAGGGATAACAGGTTCGAGCGCTCTCTGTGCAAGTGCGCCGTGACCGATCTCACGTCTGCCGGGGCCTCTGCTTGCCTTTGTTTCGCCTACAGAGTATGCAGGGAAGTTATAGTGGTGCATATAACGCTTTGTTTCTTCTTCGTCAATGCCGTCAAGCTTCTGGCTGTCGCTTACAGGGCCTAAGGTCGTGATTGTCATAACCTGTGTCTGACCACGGGTAAACAGACCTGAGCCGTGTACTCTGGGGAGAAGTCCTACTTCAGCGGCAAGAGGACGCATCTCGTCCATACCTCTGCCGTCAACACGCTTCTGCTCGTCTAACAGCCAACGTCTTACGATGAACTTCTGTAACTTGTAGATGCACTCATCGATCATAGCGGCCTTATCGGGATACTGCTCGTCAAACTCTGCGTGGATAGCATCCTTTATAGGCTGTAAACGCTCCTCACGGACATTCTTGTCGTCTGTATCAAGAGCGAACTTTACCTGCTCGGTGTACTTGTTCTGAATAGCCTCGAACAGATCGTGATCAACCTCCATTGAGGGGAAGCTGAACTTGGGCTTGCCAATCTCAGCCTGAATCTGCTTGATGAAGGGGATAAGTGACTTGTTGATCTCTTCGTGACCTGCCATAATAGCCTTGAGCATTGTATCATCGTCAACTTCATTTGCACCGGCTTCGATCATTACGACCTTCTTCTCGCTTGACGCAACGGTAAGCTGAAGGTCTGACTTTGCTCTCTGCTCTGCGTCGGGCATAAGAACAATCTCACCGTCAACAAGACCTACGGAGATACCGCCGATAGGACCGTTCCACGGAATATCGGAAATGGAAACTGCGATAGAAGCGCCGATCATAGCGATGATCTCAGGCTGTGTTTCGGGATCTACTGCGAGAACCGTCATAACGATAGCAACGTCATTTCTCATATCCTTGGGGAACAGAGGACGCATAGGACGGTCAACTACACGGGAGTTCAGTATAGCCTTTTCGCTGGGTCTGCCCTCTCTCTTTAAGTAACCGCCGGGAATTTTACCTACTGCGTAGAGCTTTTCTTCGTAGTCAACTGCAAGAGGGAAAAAGTCAACACCCTCTCTGGGCTTTGCGCTTGCTGTAACGTTTACCATTACGACTGTTTCACCGTAGTGTACCCAGCAAGAACCGTTTGCAAGTCCGCATACCTTACCGGTTTCGACCATAAGCTCACGGCCTGCAAATGTCGTTTTGAATGTTTTGTAATTCTCGAACATATTGTTCCTCCTGTTTTATTTTAAGAGAAACAGCGTTAGCAATAAATTCAGCGGAATAACATTATTCCGTTCAATTTATTGCTGACTGCACTGCTTCTCCTTAAGTCAAAAAATCAATGCTGAAATAAGGGTTAAAGGGCAGAACAAAAATGCCCTGCCCTTTTTAAAACTCTTACTTACGAAGACCGAGCTTAGCTACTACTGCACGGTAGCGTTCGATATCCTTCTTAGCGAGGTAGTTTAACAGATTACGTCTGTGACCTACCATCTTAAGAAGACCACGGCGTGAGTGGTGATCCTTCTTATGTGTCTTTAAGTGCTCGGTTAAGTCGTTGATTCTCTTTGTGAGAATAGCGATCTGTACTTCGGGAGAACCTGTGTCGTTCTCGTGTGTGCGGTTAGCTTCGATAACCGCTGTCTTTTCTTCCTTTAAAAGCATGGTTACACCTCTTAAAAATATTTTCTTTGTCATAGCGGCGGGAAACGGTGTTTCTCATAACGAGCATTCTCCACAGAGCCAAGACAAGAATTGATTGTGTGCAATGCACAACAAAGTTATTATAGCATACAAAGCAACGTTTGTAAATACTATTTTAAAAAATTTTTAAATTTTTATCAGTCAACGAAAACAGCTCAACCTTTGTTATGCGGGATTTTTCTTTGCGGTTTTCTTTTCGCTGTTCCTTCTGTTTTTTCTTGCGGAAGGATCTCTGATAACCTCCGGTGCTTTACCGTCGGTGACACATTCGCCTGTGAGGATTACCTTTGATATGGTATCGTCGCTCGGAGCATTGAACATAATATCGGAGAGCGCCTCCTCGACTACTGTACGCAGACCTCTTGCGCCTGTTTTTCTTTCAGCCGCTTTTTTTGCTATGGCACGCATTGCATCGTCGGTAATCTCAAGTTCTATGCCGTCAAGTGAGAACATATAGCTGTACTGCTTCAGGATAGCGTTCTTCGGCTCGGACAGTATCTTTACAAGTGCGTCCTCGTCGAGATCGTCCAGCACGGCAATTACGGGGAGTCTGCCGACAAGCTCGGGGATAATTCCGAACTTTACAAGATCCTCAGGCTCTACCTGATGCAGTGCCTCGTTTATCTTGTTGTCCTGCTTGCTCTTTACCTCTGCGCCGAAACCGAGTGCCGATGAGCTTGTTCTCTGCATTATCAGCTTATCTATACCCTCGAATGCGCCGCCGCAGATAAACAGGATGTTCTTTGTGTTAATCTGTATGAATTCCTGATTGGGATGTTTTCTGCCTCCCTGAGGGGGAACATTTGACACTGTACCCTCGATAATCTTGAGCAGTGCCTGCTGTACGCCCTCACCGCTTACATCACGGGTAATCGAAGTGTTTTCAGACTTTCTGGTTATCTTATCTATCTCATCGATATATATGATTCCGTGTTCAGCCGCCTCAATATCATAATCGGCCGCCTGTATAAGTCTGAGAAGAACATTCTCAACATCCTCACCGACATATCCTGCCTGTGTGAGCGTTGTTGCATCGGCAATTGCGAAAGGCACCTTCAGCACATTGGCAAGCGTCTGGGCAATCATGGTCTTACCGACACCGGTAGGTCCCAGCAGCAGAACATTGCTCTTCTGAAGCTCTATCTCGTCTGCAGTTGCCTCATCGCCGAAGAAATTCTTCTTATAATGATTATACACCGATACGCAGATGGTTTTCTTTGCTTCATCCTGACCGATTATATACTTATCGAGGATTTTCTTAAGTTCTGTAGGTTTTATAAGCTCGTACTTATCTTCCTTTTGCTTGCCTTTGGATTTTCTGCCGGAGGTCTTGTCTTCCTGCTCCATCAGCATCTGGTATGAGGCTACTATGCAATCATTGCATATACAGCCGCTTGCACCGTAAATTATTCTTTCAACCTGATCCTCAGTTCTTTCACAGAAACTGCATCTAAGCATGGTCAAATTCCTTTCAAGTGGTTATCTTTTTGCAATTACCTTATCAACAAGGCCGTAAGCGCAAGCCTCTTCAGCCGAAAGGAAATTATCTCTTTCGCAGTCCTTATGAAGCTGCTCATAGCTCTTGCCGCAGTTCTCTGCCATTATTTTTTCAAGTGTTTCTCTTGTTTTCTCAAGGTACTTTGCGTGAATCGTAATATCGGTCTGCTGACCGCTGAGTCCGCCGCTGATAAGAGGCTGATGAATCATAACCTCTGAGTTCGGCAGGCAGAAACGCTTGCCCTTTGCGCCGCTTGAAAGCAGGAATGCTCCCATAGAAGCCGCCATACCTACGCAGATAGTAGATACATCGCACTTGATGTAGTTCATTGTGTCATATATAGCCATACCTGCGGAGATAGAACCGCCGGGGCTGTTTATATAAAGGCTGATGTCCTTATCGGGATCCTGTCCTTCAAGAAACAGTAACTGTGCAACAACAAGTCCCGCAGTAACATTGTTTACTTCTTCGTTAAGCATGATAATTCTGTCGTTAAGCAGTCTGGAGAATATATCGTATGCTCTTTCTCCTCTGCCTGTCTGTTCAATGACGGTTGGTACTAAACTCATAAAACTCCTGCCTTTCAAAATGTTTTTTATTTACAATAAAGAGCTTTCCATAATGATACAGAAAGCTCCCGATTGCAAAAACTTAATTATTCAGTAACTTCGGTTACGTCTGCACTCTCACGAACGATGTCGAATGCCTTCTCAACCTCAAGGTCTTTTCTGAGAGCTTCTTCGGCAACAAGAGCCTTGACCTTGTCAAGTTCCATCTTGTAGTTTTCAGCCATCTCAGCATATTCCTTCTCAACGTCCTCATCTGTTACAGCAACGTTTTCGATCTGAGCAATCTTCTCAAGAGCAAGTCTGAGCTTAACCTGCTTTGCAGCGGGCTCCTTGAAGTTCTCCTTGAACTGCTCTATAGTTGTGTTTGTAAACTTGAGGTAATCAGCAACTGTGATACCCTGGTATCTGTTTCTGTACTCCCAGTCACGAACAAGGTCGTCAACACGGTTGTTTATCATAGCATCGGGAATCTCGCCCTCAAGCTTTTCGATAACAGCGTCTGTAATATCGGCATCAAGCTTAGCGTCAGCGGCATTCTTAGCGCTTTCCTCAAGCTTTGCTCTGATGTCAGCCTTGAATTCGTCAAGTGTATCGAAATCGCTTACGTCCTTAGCGAACTCATCGTCGAGCTCAGCGTATTCCTTAGCCTTAATCTCGTGAATCTTGCACTTGAATACTGCGGGCTTGCCCTTTAAGTTATCGGCATTGTAGTTCTCGGGGAATGTAACATTGATTTCGAATTCTTCGTCAATGCTGTGACCTACCATACCGTCCTCAAAGCCGGGGATAAACTGACCGCTGCCGATCTCAAGTGAGAAATGCTCAGCCTTGCCGCCTTCAAATGCTTCGCCGTCAACGAAACCTTCAAAGTCGAATACTGCTGTATCGCCCTTCTGAAGAGGTCTGTCTGTAACGTCGATGATTCTTGCATCCTTCTCCTGATATCTCTTGAGCTCGTTTGCAACATCTTCGTCAGTTACATTCTTGACAGTCTTGTTTACCTTTATACCCTTATAGTCCTTGATTTCAACTTCGGGCTTTGTTGTAAATGTAGCCTTGAAAGAAACACCGTTCTCCTTGCTTACTTCTGTTACTTCGATGTTGGGCATATCAACAACTTCAAGCTTAAGCTCGTCGATAACTTCCGCTACGCTCTTCTGGTACATACCGTTAACAGCATCTTCATAGAAAACGCCTTCGCCGTACTCAGCCTCAATTATCTTACGGGGTGCCTTACCCTTTCTGAAGCCGGGAACATTTATGTTCTTTTTCTTCTTTAAATATGCTGCCTGTACTGCCTGCTCGAATTCTTCAGCTGATGCCTTGAATTCTACCTCAACCGTATTTGTTGCGGTCTTGTTGTTTGAAATGATCTCCATTTGAAAAATCCTCCGTTTTTGCATAGCCTTATATACGGCGATGCGTATTATTGTATTTTATTCCTGCACAAGTACAGGTGTAAATTTAACATAGTCAGCCGATACCATTCTGTATGTAATTCCGTCCCTTTCGCCCTGAAAAGCCTTCGGGAAGCACGGAGCACCGTGAACGTGACCGTAAAAGCATCTTTTCACAGGATATTTTGACATCACATCAAGAATATAATCGTTCTGCTCGTTGCCGTATATCGGCGGATAGTGTATGAATACCACAGGCTCAAGACCTGTTGACACAGCGGCTTTGAGAGAAGCATCCATTCTGCCCGCCTCTCTGAGAAGCACAAGTTCATCCTGCGGTTCGCCGTCATCGTTTATCCAGCCTCTTGTGCCGCAGATCGCTATACCGCACTCCTCAAAAGCGTTATTATGCAGAATTCTGATATTATCAAAACCGTTTGTCTGTAAAAAGCCGTTCATTTTTTTCAGTGTCGTCCACCAGTAATCGTGGTTACCTTTAGAGATTATCTTCCTGCCTCTGAGCCTTCTGCTGATAAACTCGAAGTCCGGAAGTGCCTCCTCAATCGACATTGCCCAGCTTATATCGCCGGGTATCACAACGCAGTCATCTTCTCCGACAACACTGTTCCAGCTTTTTTCAATGCGCTCGGTATAATTCTCCCAGCCACCGAAAATATCCATCGGCTTTTGTCTGCCGAAAGGCAGATGAAGATCCCCCATTGTGAATACTCTCAAATAAACGCTCCTTAATTACTTGTTTATAAATTCAAGAACTGCCTCAGCCATTTCTTCGGGCTTTATTGAACCTGTAAATCTTACAGGCTTGTTCTTTGTATCGGAAAGTGCCTTGGGGCAGGTTGTCTTTGTCAGCTTTTCAAGCTTGCCGATAAGCTCAAACTCATCAACACCTTCAGTTTCGCCGCCCAGAGCATCATATACCGCAAAGCCGAACTTGTAAGGGTTGGCAGTTGAAGCGATAAGCGTCTTTGTGTTGTCGCCCGTCTTCTTCTTGTAATCCTCGTATACCTTGTAAGCAACGGCAGTGTGGGTGTCCATAAGGTAGCTGTATTCATCGAATACTTCCTTGATAGCGCCCTTTGTCTGCTCATCGTCGCAGCATCCGGCATAGAAGTTATCCTTTATAGCAGCCTTTACACTGTCATTTACTTCGTATCTGCCGTCATTCTTAAGAGCGGTGAACCACTCGTTTATCAGCTTATCGTCTTCACCTGTGAGGTGATACAGCAGTCTTTCAACGTTGCTCGAAATAAGTATATCCATTGAGGGGGAAACAGTCGTGTAGAACTTTCTGTTTCTGTCATAGATGCCTGTATTTATAAAGTCGGTAAGCACGTTGTTAGCGTTTGACGCACATATCAGCTTGCCTATCGGAATACCCATCTGCTTAGCGTAATATGCGGCAAGTATATTACCGAAGTTACCTGTAGGTACTACTACATTCAGCTTTTCGCCGTACTTAAGCTCGCCGTCCTTTACAAGCTGAACATAAGATGAAACGTAGTAGATTATCTGGGGAGCAAGTCTGCCCCAGTTTATAGAATTTGCACTTGAGAATACGGTGTTTGCCTTTTCAAGCTGAGCGATAACGCTCTTGTCTGTGAATATCTGCTTTACACCGCTCTGGCAATCGTCAAAGTTGCCGACAACAGCGCAAACGTTTACGTTGCTTCCCTCCTGAGTTGTCATCTGACGCTTCTGCATATTGCTTACGCCGTCCTCAGGATAGAATACCATTATTGATGTGCCGTCAACGTCCTTGAAGCCTTCAAGAGCCGCTTTACCGGTATCACCGCTTGTAGCAACGAGGATAGAAATCTTCTTACCGTCAATTGTCTTCTTTGCGGAAGTTGTGAGCAGATAAGGAAGAATCTGAAGTGCCATATCCTTGAATGCACAGGTGGGACCGTGCCACAGCTCAAGAATGTATGTACCGGGGATAAGGTGAGAAATCTCAGCGATATTGTCGGTTGCAAAATTCTTATCGTTGTAAGCGCCGTTTACGCAGTGCTTTATCTCATCATCGGTAAAGTCTGTAAGGAAAAGTCTGAATATCTCGTAAGCTCTTTCGGCATACGACATATCGCACAGCGACATTATCTTTTCTTCAGAGAGCTTCGGGAGATTTTCGGGAACAAAAAGTCCGCCGTCAGACGAAAGACCCTGTGAAATAGCATAAGCGCTCGGTACATTTACCTTGACATCTCTGGTGCTTTTGTAGTTCATAACAAACATCCTTCTTTAGAGTTAAAATTGCGTTTCATAGCCTGTAGTGTCGAATGCGTCCTTGAAATATCTGAAATCAATCACACGCACAGCATCACCGGTCGAAACCGTTACTTCCGCTATATCATAGCGAATTTGCTTTTCTTCGCCGTATTCGGCGAGAAAACAATCGGCAGTTGCTATTATCCTGCCCTTTTTCTTATATCCTACCGCTTCGACCCCGCTTACAAGACTTCTGTATCTGCGTGTCTTTACTTCCACAAAAACAAGTATATCGCCTTTCGACGCTACTATATCTATCTCCCCACAGGGCTTGCGGTAATTTCTTGTTATAATATCATAGCCGTTTTTTACAAGATAGTCGGCAGTGAAATCTTCACCGAGTTTTCCTTTTACGGCTCTTTCGTTATTTGCCTGCATTTTTCGCCTTGAAATATTTCACGAGAAAACTCTTTCTGTGAATATCGCTCGCACCGTATTTATCAAGCATTTCATAATGAAGCTTAGTACCGTAGCCTTTATGCTTTTCAAACATATACTGCGGATACTTTTCGGCAAGCTCCTTCATATAACGGTCACGGGCTACCTTTGCGAGTATTGATGCCGCCGCTATTGATGCGCTTGTTGCATCACCCTTGACAACAGCCGTTTCCGGTATATCAAGTCCGGGCGTCTTATTACCGTCGATAAGTGCGGTATCAGGCTTTACATCAAGACCCTCGTATGCTCTTTTCATAGCAAGCATAGCGGCATTAAGTATATTCATGCTGTCGATTTCTTCGACAGACGCTGTAGCTATGCAGTAGCTGACAGCTTTCTCACGGATAATGTCAAACAGGGCTTCACGCTTTTTCTCGGTCAGCTTTTTGCTGTCATTTATCCCGTCAATGATTATATCATCGGGAAGTATAACAGCCGCCGCATAGACATCGCCTGCAAGCGGTCCTCTGCCTGCTTCGTCAATACCGCAGATAACGCCGCAATGCCTTCTCATTTCATTATCGTAAAGAAATAAATCTTTCTTTTCTTCGCCTGTCTTAAGGTCTTTCGAGAGAGATTCTGCCAAGTTTACCACTCCTGAATTCATCGAGTACAGCCGCCGCCGCTCTTTCTATATCAGGCTCGCCGCCCGAAATAAGCATTCCACGCTTTCTTGCTATCATTTCAAGGTCGGGCTTTTCCGTGTTTTCGTCCAGCTTGTAACGTGCGATAACGTTTCCCTTGTAGTTTTCCCACAGGTAACCGAGCAGACTGTCCGCAAGCTCGCAGACATCCATTACATCGTCCTTGATAGCGCCAGTGTAGCCGAGCTTTATAGCTACCTGCTGATCGTCGAATTTCGGCCAGAGTATTCCGGGAGTATCGAGCAGTTCAAGTTCTTTATCAAGAGATACCCACTGAGCGCCTCTTGTAACACCGGGTCTGTCCTCTACCTTGGTCTTTCCCGCCTTCGAAATCCTGTTTATAAAAGAAGATTTACCGACATTCGGTATACCTACTACCATAACTCTCAGCGACTGACCCACAATGCCTTTCGCCTTGCGCTTAGCAAGAAGGTCGGAGAGCAGATTTTTGACGTTTGGCGTAAACGCTTTTACACCCTTACCGCTCCTGCAGTCGCATATCATAGCTTTATAGCCCTGAGCCGTGTAATATTTCTGCCACTCGGCAGTAACCTTTTCATCGGCATAATCGCATTTATTGAGAAGAATTATTCTCGGTTTAGAACCTGTTATATCGCTGATGACGGGGTTTCTGCTGGATTCGGGTATTCTTGAATCTACTATTTCGGCAACAGCATCAACCAGCTTTAAATCAGCCTCTATCTGTCGCTTGGTTTTGGTCATATGACCGGGAAACCACTGTATATTGGATACCTGTGCCATTGTACCTCCGCTTACATACGTTTAAAATACGATTATAACATTCCGAGTGCGTTCAGCGGCCAGATACGAAGATACGCTTTTCCCATTATATAGCGCATATCGACCTGTCCGATCTGATTGCTTCTGCTGTCCTTTGACCCGTTCCTGTTGTCACCGAGAACAAATATTTTTCCGTCCTCGACCGTTACATCCTGATTATTCGGGAAGTTCTCCGGTAAATTGGTGGGCGTGTTTGTATAGTCATCGGGGAGCTGTTCTCCGTTTCTGTAAACAACACCTTTTACAAAGTCGATCCTGATTTTGTCGCCGGGGAGTCCTATCACTCTTTTGACTATCGGTTTGCCGTAGCCGCCTGAGGATTCATTCACCAGCTTATCCGCATACAGAATGACAATATCGTCATATTGCGGAGTATAGAACATATCGGATACGATAAGTCTTTGCTGGTCCTGTAAAGTAGGAACCATTGATTCTCCGTCAACGGTTATCACACGGGCAAAAAGTGCAAATATAATTATAAAGCACAAAATGGCTGAAAAAATACTGCACATCCAGTCGAACATATCGGCAAAAAACTTCTTGCTGTCAGCAGTGCCGTTATTCTCATTTTCAGTCAAGTTCTTTTCTTCCATAGTGCGTCCCTTCAGAATAAAATATCGAATTTACGCAGTGGCAATAAGCCACTGCCTTGAAAATTCGATGAGGAAATGATGTAAGGTCTTATATCTTGGACTTAACCTTAGCTGCCTTACCAACTCTGTCACGAAGATAATAGAGCTTAGCTCTGCGTACCTTACCTTCTCTTACAATCTCAACCTTCTCTACTGTAGGTGAGTGCAGAGGGAATACTCTTTCGATACCGCAGCCGTGAGCTACTCTTCTTACTGTGAAAGTTTCGCTTACACCGCCGTGCTTCTTGGCGATAACTGTACCCTCGAATATCTGGATACGGAACTTGTCGCCTTCTGCGATGCGTACGTGTACCTTAACTGTGTCACCTACGTTGAACTTAGGTGCTTCAGCCTTAAGGCTGTCCTGTGCAATGAGTTTTAATGCGTCCATGTTTTCCTCCTGGTTTTCGGATATTCTTGTATCGGCTTATCCTCCGTGCGTTTACGCTACGGAAAACGGCAACTTTTGCCGTTAAATACAGCGGACTACCCGTTTTAATGTCTTTGTGCTTTTCGCACTAACGGCATTAAACACGCTGACAGTATATACCAAAAGGCATACTTATACCCTCAGCGGATTTCAAATGCTTTAATATTATAGCACCTTTGTACGAAATTTGCAATAGTTTTTTGTGAATTTTTTCGGTTTAAACCATGTTTTTCGCAAATGCCGTTGCAATAATCTAAAAATTACTCGAACTGTGTTCCGTCCTTGCAAAGTATGCCGGTTCTTACTATGTCAAGTCTTTCGGTTTCCTCTCCGCTGTACTTTTCGAATGCGTCAAAGAAAAGGGACGGATTTAGCGTAAAATCACAGCCGGACGGCATTATCAGTGTGAAATGTCCTCGTTCATAATCTTTGATTTCTGTGAACGGCTTAATGTCGAGCGTTGTTATGCCCTTCTTTGTCTTCTTCTCCACTTCGATAGCCGGCAGTTTCATGAATTCCTCCAGCTTTTCGTAATCGCAGACGATATTCACGGAATATACCGATTTTTCTATTTCGGTATGCTTTTTTACAGGCAGAGCTGCTCTGATTATTCTGATGTCCGGCGGTAATACCGCATTGAGCTTGTCCCGCACAACATCGAAATCCGTTTGCTCTGTGAGTTTTATATCCATAGACTCGTTTATGCCTTCGCTGCCGAGCGAGAGCGGAAGATTTACATTGACGTAGGTATGGGGATTGAAGCCCTGTGTGTGCCATATCGGAATATCTGTACGTCTTATCGCACGCTGAAAACAGGTGATAAGATCAAGCGCCGATATATACTTTGCTCTGCCCGTCTTTGAAAAAAACAGGCGGACAGCGATATTATTCTCATTCATATTTAAAGCAAGCCCTTCCTATGCATTTGTTTATGCCGCAGCCTGCGCACTTTTCACGGCAGTTTGCGGTCGTTTTTTCTTCGTGAGCCTTGATATTCTCTCTGACAAGGAAGCTGCGGTCAAACAGCATATCCATATGCTCCCACGGGGCGATTTCGTCATATTCACGCTTGCGATTTGCATAGAACGCCTTGTCGATGCCGAATTTCTCAAATGCCGCATTCCATATATCAGGCTTGAAATACTCGTTCCAGCCGTCCAGCTTACAGCCGTTCTTCCATGCCTCATATATAACCGCAGACAGCTTTCTGTCGCCTCTTGCAAGCACAGCTTCAAGTATTGTCGTATCATAATGGCTCCAGCTGACATCAATACGTCTTCTGCCCTTTGAGCCTATAATATCAAGCAGATATTTCTGTCTTTCGTTTATCTGCTCCTCTGTCGCCTGAGGCTCATATTCAAAGGGTGTGAAGGGCTTCGGTATAAATGTTGACAGCGAGATTGAGATGCTTATCGCCTTTTTGCTTCTGCCCTCTGTATTGTAATAGAGGTCGATTATCTTATCTGCAAGCTCCTTTATCGCCTTTATGTCATCAAGCGTTTCTGTCGGCAGACCAAGCATAAAGTACAGCTTGACCGAGCTGTATCCGCCCTCAAAGGCAATCTTACAGCTTTTGAATATAGCTTCCTCGGTGATATTCTTGTTTATAACGTCACGCAGACGCTGTGAGCCTGCCTCGGGAGCAAATGTAAGTCCGCTTCTTCTCACGCTCTTAATCTTCTTTACGACCTCGTCGCTGAATTTATCTATACGCAGTGACGGGAGAGAAAGGTTGACACCTTTCTTATCGGTATATTCGGTTATATCATTCAAAAGCCCCTCAATATCACTGTAGTCGCTTGTAGACAGCGATGAAAGCGATACCTCGTCATAGCCTGTGGTTTCCGTAAGGCTCTTTACCTGATTTACTATAGTTTCCTTTGATTTTTCTCTGAAAGGACGATATATAAAGCCTGCCTGACAGAATCTGCAGCCTCTGATGCAGCCTCTCAGCACCTCGACTACCGACCTGTCGTGTACTATCTGGGTATAAGGCACAACAAAGCTGTCAGGAGTATAGACCTTGTCAAAATCGTCTATAATCTGCTTTCTGACTTTTGCGGGGGCGTTATTCTTCGGTGTTATCGCTTTTACCGTTCCGTCCTCGTTATAGCTTATATCATAGAGCGACGGAACATAGATGCCCTCAATCTGTGCCGCCTGTTCAAGATATTCCTGCTTCGTACCGCCGTTTTTCTTGAACTTTTCGGCAAGCTGCATCATCTTGAGATTGACCTCTTCGCCTTCACCGAGTACGAACAAATCAAAGAAATCAGCTATCGGCTCTGCGTTACATACGCAGGGACCGCCGCCCATTACTATCGGGAACAGATCCTTTCTGTCTTTAGCAAAAACAGGCACACCTGCAAGGTCAAGCATCGACAGGATATTTGTATAGCAAAGCTCATACTGGAGCGTAAAGCCGATAAACTCAAAATCCTTGATGGGATCAAGGCTTTCCAGACCGTAAAGAGGAATATCGTTCTTTCTCATCTGCTCTTCCATATCGGGAAGGGGCATGAACACACGTTCGCACCAGTAATTAGGCACACTGTTCTTGAGGGAATAGAGTATCTTTATCCCGAGATGCGACATTCCTATATCGTATGTGTCGGGAAAGCAGAAAGCAAAGCGTATATCCACCTTGCTTTTATCTTTAACGACAGCGTTTACCTCACCGCCGATATAGCGTGACGGCTTCTGCACCTTCAATAAAATTTTATCTAATTTTTCCTTCAGCATTTTTCTACTTCCGTTCCGAAAATTATAGTTATACAGTATATTTTACTACATTATCGGCTTTATTGCAAGCCCTACGAAACAAGCTGTGCCTGTATCAGAAAAAGCACCACAAAAAACAGCGATAACGAAACGCTTTCACCGCACATAACGCAATATACGATCACTCCTGCCGTTATAATCAACGCTAAAGCCGTTCCTACAATTTTTTTTACTTTCTCGGCGGTTCTCAGCGATACAAATCCGGTCAGAAGCAGCTCAAGCACTTCCGCACCGTCGAAATATCCTATAGGTAAAGCGTTGAATATGCAGATGATAAGATTCACTGCGCCGAAAACCGCCGCCGTGTAATTTCCCTGCATAGCAAAACAAGCCGCCGCAACAAGCAGATTTACACTGCACCCTGCAGACAATATAACAAGCCGCTTAGCGTCCGTGAGGCTCTCCATTCCCGACTTTGACAAGGCGATTCCTCCTCCGTAGAACGTTATCCTTTCGGGATTGACTCCGCATACAGCCATAGCAAGCAAATGCCCACCCTCGTGCAGAATGCAGGCAATCAGCGACAGCACCGCCGCTCCGCTCGTATCAACGAATATCATAAATGCTACTACAGCAAAGAAGCTGAAATCAAATTTCACTTTAAGCCGACCGTTATGTTTCATTCTCATTCTCCTTTTATCCTTTTGGATAAGTATATTAGGAAAAACGAAAATAAGAACAAAGACTACATAGTATAAAATCAGCTCTGTGTCAATTGACGCAGCAATACGCTATCTTTTTCCGTTGACAAAAGTTTGCACAGAAATGAAGATTTTTGCAATAATTCACACTTTTGTATATTATAATTGGGTGCTTGATTACAATAAAAATACGGCACTTTACTGAATTTTAAAAAACTTATATAAAAAACATTTCATACTTCACCGACAAAGTATGAAACGATATCAGTATTTGGAGGAAATAAATGCAAAAAACAGCGCCGTAAATTAGCGCTGTCAGGTTATAGAAAAAGTCTGTTTATAAGTTCTTTATCTTTCTTATAATTTTGTAAAAATTCATTTGACATTTCCTTTGGCGGTGTTTATAGAAGCCACGAGCATTGCGCGTAAGCCGGTGCAAATTTTGTCTAATTCTTTAAATTGATTTTCACTTATATAGTTTGTCTTTAAAAGCAGTTCTAACCAATATCCTGTTTCATTTGCTTCTTTTAGTGCAATTTGCAATTTTGCAATAAAATCAGCTTTTCCGTGGGCGTATTGTGCTTCACGAATATTAGCGCCTATGCTTGTTCCGCTTCTTCCGATTTGATTGGATATAATATGTTCTTTATTTTCTTTCAGGTATCTCACAAGATTTATAACAGAAACCGCAAAATCCATAGATTGAACGGATAATTTATCATTACGCATAACGACACCTGCTTTCTGAACAAATGATAACTAAATAGCAAATTGTTTCAATGAAAAATGAAGCATTGGCATAAAGCCAATATGAAGCACTCGCTTGTCGCTCGTATGAAGCAAGCGCATTTCCACAATGTGCGGTAGGCATACATTTTTCATAGCCGTAGGCGACTTCATTTTTCATGCACCGTCAGGTGCGCTTCATTTAAAAAAGCACTCAGCGTGATGCTAAGTGCTTTTCAAATGGTTGCGGGAGCTGGATTCGAACCAACGACCTTCGGGTTATGAGCCCGACGAGCTACCCCTGCTCCACCCCGCGATATTTGGGTCACTCTCCTGAGTGCTTGTATATTATAACACGAAGTTTAATGTTTGTCAAGCGTTTTACGAAAAAAATTTTACAAAAAGTCAAAATTTCCTCTGAAACCGCTCCTGACATTATGTCTGTCCGTAATAATATATGCCGCTTTGCCTTGAATATTCGAGCGTTTAAATTTTTCTCAAAATTTCTTTCCTGACCGTTTTATTGTACACCTTATATGTTATCATTAGGTCAAAGGATAAAACCCGATGCAAATCGGTACGGCTTATTCAAAAGGAGGAAAATATGTTGTTTATAGTTTTATTTATCGGTCTGATCATTTATGGCATCTGGAAAAATTGCGAACCGCAGATTCCGGCATCTTATCACAATAACTGGAAGCTCGAGCAGGAGGATTCCTGGAAAGTCAGCACAGGTGAAATGTCACAGCGTCAGTTTATGAAGAATATCCAGAACGGCAAATACAGATAATCGTCACACTTAATGTTTACCCCCGATTGCATAAGCAACCGGGGGTAGCAGATTGTAGAAAAAGTCTGTTTTTGAAATAAACTTCTGATTTATTATCCCTATCCCCAAACCCCTTTCCCCCGTGAAAGGCTGTGTATGCTTTGTTGGCTCTGCATCGTGCAGAGCCTTTGGGCATACACGCCCGGCGTCCGTGCCGGGCTGAATGTGGGGCTGCCGCCCTCACCCTGCTTGGGGCTACGCCCAAAGCAAGGACGCTTTGGTTGCTTGCCAAAAGTTTTGCACGATGCAAAACCAACATAGCAAGCAACGCTAAACACCCATTTTTAAGAATTATTTAGGTTTTTCGACAGTCTGTTCCCCCGATTGCATAAGCAACCGGGGGTAGTTCTTTATCCTTCCGTCTTTCTTATACCGAAAAACAATCTTAAGAAGCCTGCCAGTATTCTCGGCGTCTTGCAAACTACGATTTTCATAATATGTACCTCTCTTTCAGCAAAAGAACATCAGCCATACTCCCAGTGCAATGAGCAGCAGTGACAGTATGACAAGCAGTGTTTCGGCTGACATACAGGTAACACATATAAGAATACCGGCAAGACCGAGTATGAACGCAGGAAATTTTGAACGTCCCGGTCTGTGCCTTCTCATCATAAAAATACCTCCCGTCAGCTGAAGCTATTACACTTTATTCCTCAGGGAGATATTTTGTTACTTATTTCTTGACGGTCATAACAACCGCAAGTCCGCTCCTTACTTCGACCGTGCAATCAGAGCCTTCGGTAAACTCATTGCTTACACCTATCGGGAAGCTGCGTTCCATAACATAACAGTCAAGCGGATAACCTGCGCCTGTTATGGAAACCGTTGCTTTTTCACTTATTGCAAACACAGAAAGGTATCTTGATAAATCGGGCGAAAGCGTTATCTTCTCATCTTCAAGTATGTATACATCCGTACTGTCGCCTTTTATGCTTGCTCTTGCCCCATGCTCACGGATAAACATTAGCGTCGCAATATTTGCTAAGGTATGGTCTGTTCTTCCGCCGCAGGCACTGATGAGCGTAATGTCGTCATATCCTCTGTCGAGTGCGGTTCTTACAGCAAGCATTGTATCGGTATCGTCCTTGTGGGCAGGTGAACGCATTGTTTCTATATTGTCCGGTAACGGATTCTCAAGGCTGTCAAAATCCCCTAAAATCAGATCCGGCTTGATTCCTGCCTGCAGTGCCTTGTCATATCCGCTGTCTGCGCATATTATAAACGCACCCTCGGATATTTTCGCACTCATACACGGCTCAGGTCCGCCGCAGATTATATAACACTTCTTCATTATTTGTTTTTAAACTCCCATTCATTCAGCCTTTCGGCTTCTTCACACATTTTTACATAGCTGTCATAGCGTGAGCTGTTTATCTTTCCTTCACGCAGTGCTTCGATCACGGCACATCCGCTTTCTTTCAGGTGAACACAATCTCTGAAACGGCATTTACCGAGATATTCAGAAAACTCTCTGAACGAATATTGCAGTTCGTTTTTCGGAATAAAGCCGTACCTGCTTACTTCAACGGTCGAAAATCCGGGTGTATCGGCAATATAGCCTCCGTCAATAGCAAATAACTCCGCCTGTCTTGTTGTATGCCGTCCTCTGCCAAGCTTTTTGCTTATATCTCCCGTGCTTCTTTCAAGTCCCGGGAACAGATGATTCATAAGGCTTGATTTTCCTACGCCTGAATTGCCTATAAGTGCTGACAGCTTGCCGGATATATAGCTTCTGATTGCATCAATGCCGTTTCCTGTGCTGTTGTTCATATAGAACACCTTGAATCCGCATTTTCTGTATATTTCGGCGAAATCCTCGCATTCACGCAGATCCTGTTTGGTTATTACTATAACAGGCTCGATGTGCTTGCTTTCAAATATTGAAATCAGCTTATCCGTCACAAGCGTGTTCGGCACAGGGTCTACCGCAGATGTTACCAGTAAAGCACAGTCAAGATTGGCGAGCGGCGGTCTGATGATATGATTCTTCCGTTCCTTTATCTCCACGATAAGCGGAACGGCATTTTTCTCGATGCTGACAACGACATTATCTCCCGCACACGGAGATATTTTTTCTTTTCTGAACACTCCCCTTGCATTACAACATAAAATGCCGTCGGCAACAGCTACATAGTAGTTGCCGCCGACAGCCTTTGTTATAATGCCTTCGCTTTGTACATTTTTCAAAGGCAAACCTCGTTATTCATCTGTTTCTCCGGAAGGTTCGCCCGATGCTTCGGCCGAAGCGACCTTCAGATTGTTAAACAGGTTCTGATCGTATGATATAACATTCTGCTTTACAGTACCACCCGAGAAATCAACTTCTATTTCAGCGAGTGTTCCTGTAAGAGCCTCGTCCTTAACATTTGTGATTTTTATGAGATATGTACGCTTATCCTTGCCGGAAACATCAAATGATACAGGCTTACCTGCCGCAAGTGACATATCCTTGGTTTCTGTCTTGATTACATTTCCGTCACTGTCCATATAGGTAAAGTTGAAAGTACCTGACTGAGAGGCGATCGTCGGAAGCGTAACAGTTACAGTACCGCTTACCTCTGAGGGTTCAGGATCTGAGGAAGGCTCCTCCTTTGAAGTGTCGGGAGCTACATACTTGAGCTTTTTGAACAGACCCTCGTCATAGCTTACTATTTCAGGCTCTGTGTCCTCATTCTTGAAATCAACGCTGATTTCCGCAAGAACTCCGCTGAGCGATGTATCGTTCACATTCGTAATCTTGACAGTGAATGTGGCAGGTTCTGTACCGCTGACTTCAAATGTCAGTGTTTTACCCGAATTTACAGCCATATCACGTTCTTCTTCCTTGAACGAAACGCCGTCCTTGAAATATTCAAACTTGAACGTTCCCGTATCGGTTGCGTCGGTCGGAAGTTCAAGTGAAACTTCGGTCTTGATATTGACAGCCTTGCCATCGCATACGGTTACTTCTATCTCGGTTTCCTCGTTTACAACAGAGTTTTCCGCAATGCTCTGCTTTATTACCTGATCTTTTTCATACTCGTTGCTTGAGCCTGCAACTTCCTTCAGCTTGAGATTCTTCTTCTCTGCTTCTTCTCTTGCTTCTTCAATTGTCATACCGATAAACTTGGGAACATTGACTGCCTTCACAAGCTTGCCGTTACTTACATATACCTTAACGAGCGTACCCTGTGAAACTTCAGAATGAGCCGCAGGTTCGGTCTTTATAACAATATCCTTAGCCACATCATCGTTATTGACATATACGATTTTAGGCTTAAGCCCCTTCTTTTCGAGCTTTATCTGTGCGTCCTGTACAGTCAGGTTGGAGTAATCATCGATCTCGACCTTCTGAGGACCGTTACTGATAACAATGCTTACTATTGTACTCTTTTTGATGGTTCTGCCGGCAGGAGTTTTCTGATCCATTACCTCGTTTTCCTTGTACTCGGTAGAATACTGTCTGTCTATATCGAGGTTAAGCTCAGGGTACTTTGTCTTGACATCATCAAGCGTCATTCCGACAATATTCGGCATAGTCATCTCATCGGAGCCGCCGCTTTCGGTGCCTAAGTTACCGCTTACAATAGTGAATATAAGCCATGCGGTCATTATTACAAACACAGATGCTACGGCAAAGAGAATAGGAAGGAGCGGTGAACGTCTTTCCTCTACCTCATCCTCTTCGTCCTCATCCTCGTCATAAAGGTCGTTATCCTCCTCGCCCTCGCTTTCGGGAAGCTCTTCTCCGTTTGCGTTCTGTTCAGGAGCATTAGGGTCGGATACCTTATCGAAATACTTGGTCGAGCCGTCTGTTGAAAAATATTTGTACTCAAATACAATGCTGGGATCTTTCTTGAATTCTTCAATATCGTTTATCATCTCGCCAGCGGTCTGATAACGCATCGAAGGCTCTTTCTGCATAGCCTTGAGCGTAATCTCCTCAAGACCTTCGGGAATTGAAGAATTTATCTCACGCAGAGGTTTCGGCGGAGTCTGCATATGCTGGAGTGCAATCGCAACGGGGGTTTCTCCGTCAAACGGTTTCTGTCCAGTCAGCATCTCATAAAGCATAACGCCGACAGAATATATATCGCTCTTTTCATCGGTCATTTCGCCTCTTGCCTGTTCGGGACTGATATAGTGAACCGAGCCGATAGCCTTTTCGGAAAGAGTTTTATCTGTTTCACGGTTAAAACGGGCAATGCCGAAATCCATGACCTTGATCGTGCCGTCGGGGAGCATCATTACGTTCTGCGACTTTATATCCCTGTGGACTATTCCTCTGTCGTGTGCGTGCTGTAATGCTCTTAAAATCTGGATAGTGAAATATACGGCATCCTTCCATTTCAGAACGCCCTGCAGCTTGATATATTCGGCAAGAGAGATGCCGTCTATGTATTCCATTACAATAAACTGTATCTGCTCATTGAAGCCGACATCGTATATCTTTACAATGTTCGGATGCGAAAGCAGTGCTATTGCCTTGGACTCGTTGCGGAATCTTCTGAGAAAATCCTCACTGCCGGCAAATTCATTCTTAAGAATTTTTACGGCAACTATTCTGTCCTCGGTAATATCCTTTGCCTTATAGATGTCAGCCATTCCGCCCGTTCCTATAAGCTCAAGAAGCTCGTAACGGCCGTCAAGGCGTCTTCCTATCATGTTGTCTGTATTGTTATCCATAAAATCCACCGTTTCTCCGTACTTTATTAAACCTCCGACTCATACGGTAAGCCGAAATTTATATTGAAACCACAGCAACGGTCACATTATCCCGTCCGCCGTGTTTGTTGACATAATCTACAAGCTGATCACAGCATTTTGCCGTAGGCGCACCTGCTATAACCTCAGCTATCTGAGCATCCTCCGCATAGGAGCTTAGTCCATCCGAGCAGAAAAGAAGCATATCGCCCTTCTTTACATCAAGCTCGAAATAATCCGGCGTGATGAAAGGCTGTGCTCCGACAGCTTTTGTTATCCTGTTCCTGTCGGGGTGAGTCTTGCTCTCCTCGTATGTTATTATTCCCTTTTCAATCAGCTTTCTTATATATGTATGATCCTTTGTCACCTGCTGCATATTGTCGTCAAAGAAGAAATAGCATCTGCTGTCGCCGACATTTATAAGATAGGCTCTTTCGTTGAAAATAATGCCTGCCACACAGGTAGTGCCCATTCCAGCTTTTTCGGGGTTTGCGTTTGCCATATCGTAAACAACACTGTTTGCAGCGGTTACCGATGTTATCAATAAATTCCTTATCTGATTTCTGGTTATATCGTGTCTGAAGCCTTTTATCAGTCTGTCCTTTATAAAATCAACAGTCGTTGTGCTGGCACATCCGCCGGCATTCTGTCCGCCCATTCCGTCGCACAGAATAATTGCTATAGCGTCATCTCCAAGCTCGCCTATCCAGTAGCTGTCCTGATTTTCTTCACGGCAATTACCTATATCGGTCTTTGCGTAAGCCTTCATATATAATGGTTCTCCCTTGATTTCTTACTTATTATCACGTCTTAACTGACCGCAGGCGGCGCTGATGTCCGCACCGAGCGTTCTTCTGACCGTAGCGTTAAGTCCGCCGTCTATAAGCATCTGTTTATACTTTTCGACAGAAGCACTGCGTTTAAATACGCCTTCCTTTATCTCGTTGACGGGAATAAGATTGACGTGACAGTTCTGGCCCTTCAGCAGTTTAAGAAGCGCGTCTGCGGATTGTCTGTTGTCGTTTACTCCGTCAATCAGTGCAAATTCATAGCTGATCCTTCTGCCCGTGGTATTGAAATAATACTTGCACGCCTCCATCAGCTCTTCTATGCGGAATCTGTCATTTATGGGCATTATAGAGCTTCTGAGCTCGTTTGTCGGTGCATGGAGAGAAACAGAGAGCGTGATGCCGAGTTTAAGGTCAGCCAGTTCATATATTCTGTTCACAAGTCCGCAGGTCGATACCGAAACGTGTCGCAGGCTCATATCGTCCTTTGCCGACAGAAGTCTGAGAAACTTTACAACATTATCAAAATTATCAAGCGGCTCGCCTATTCCCATAAGTACAACGTGATTTATCTTTCGTCCGCTGTCACGTTCACTTTCGTATATCTGCAGCAGCATCTCGCTCGGCTCAAGGTTCCTTACGAATCCCGCTTTGGTCGATGCACAGAATTTACATCCCATTTTGCAGCCGACCTGAGTTGATATACAGATGCTGTTGCCGTGCTTGTATTCCATAAGTACGGTTTCAACTTTTTCTCCGTCAGACAAACCATAAAGATATTTTACCGTATTATCTATGTCAGATACAAGCCTTTTTTGAATTTTTAGTGAGTTTATCCAAAAAATATCGTCGAGTTTTTCTCTGAGTTGTGCAGATAGATTGGTCATTTTGCTAAATTCTTCTACTTTATTAATATGTAACCAATCGTATATCTGTCCGGCTCTGAATTTTTTCTCGCCCATAGCCAGAATCTTTTCTTCCAGCTCCTCTTTCGACAGCGAAAGAATATCTGTTTTTTCCATTTATATGTATTATTTCACCTTTCTAAGCGTTGCTGTGAAGAAACCGTCGCCGTTCACATCACAGGGAAGCATTGTTCTCTTGTAGCTATCCTCAAGACCTTTGATGTTAAGAGGAACAACTACCGGCACAAAGTCGCTGTGCTCTTTTAAAAACTCGTCAACTATATCGTCATTTTCCGTCCTGCTTACAGTGCAGGTCGAATAGATAAGAGTTCCGCCGGGTTTTACATATTCAGCGGCGTTGTTTATTATCTTCCTCTGTGTATCGGGGAGGGTTTCAAGCTGTTTCATAGGCTTGTACTTTATTTCGGGCTTTCTTCTGATAACGCCGAGTCCCGAACACGGTACATCACATATCACCCTGTCCGCTTTCGGTATATCGGGGTTGAATTTTGTCGCATCGTTTTCTGTGGCGGTTATAATAGTAAGACCGAGCCGTTTAGCCGTATTTGCAATAACGGAAACTTTTCCGTCGTACAAATCGTAGCTGTATATTCTGCCCCTGTCGTTCATGATTTCGGCACAGGTGAACGTTTTACCGCCGGGCGCACTGCAAAGATCCACAACCGTTTCATTGAACATAGGAGCGGCTATTTTACAGCATATCTGCGATGAAATATCCTGAATGTGAAACATACCCTTTTTATATGCGGAGCTTTGCTCTATCCCTTTGGTGTTGGCAAGCTCTATGCAGGCATCTATAAGGCTGTTCTTTGCTGCGGATATGCCTTCGGACTCAAGTTCGCCTATAACATCGTCAACCGTGTATCTGACGGTATTTACTCTGGCATATATCGGCGGTCTGCCGAAGCAGGAGTTTATCATCTGCATTGCTCTTTGCTCGCCAAGCTCGCTGTTCCACTTCTTCACAAGCCATTTCGGGCAGGAATATTCGATAGAGAGCTTTGCTTCTCCCGTAAGGTTGCCGTAATCTATCTGTTTTTCATTACGCAGAAATGTTCTGAGGATAGCATTAACATAACCCTTTGCCTTTGTACTGTTGCAGTAATCGCAAAGTGCTACCGATTCGTTCACCGCAGCGCTGTCCGGCACGGAATTCATGAACAGAAGCTGATAGAAGCCCATTCTGAGTATTTCAACGACCGCTGTCTTTATCTTATCGAATTCGATTCCCGAATAATAGCGTATAAGATAATCGAGCGTCATTCTGCGTTCAAGTACGCCGTAGAAAAGGGCCGCCGAGAAGGCTTTGTCACGCCTGTCCGCATCATTTTGCGTGAATGCGTGGTCAAGTATTATATTTGAGTATGCCCCCTGCGTATCCATACGGATAAGAAGGTCGAGCGTTATCTGTCTTGCGGTTTTCATTCATCTCTCCAAATCAATCTCTTCTTGAGCTTGCAATAAGTCTTAAAAGCTGTAATAAAGCCACTGCAAGCGATGCTACATAAGTCATTGCGGCGGCTGTGAGCGTTTTCTTTGCGCCTGTATACTCCGCACCAAACAGTATGCCTTGATTCTTTATTGTGGCAAGCGCTCTGTGGCTTGCGTTGAATTCAACGGGAAGCGTTATCAGCTGGAACAGCACTATTGCCGCAAAAAGTCCGATGCCTATGCCTCTGAGTATCGGAATATTAAACACAATACCGAGTATGAAGAACAGTATCCATGCAGATGAGCCGAACTGTGCAACGGGAAGAATTGCCATTCTTATCCTTATAGGCGTGTAGTTTTCGGCATACTGTATCGCATGACCGACCTCGTGAGCCGCAACTCCGATAGCTCCGACAGATACACTGTCATAGACGGGAGCCGAAAGTGCAACGGTGTTTGTTCTGGGGTCGTAATGGTCGGTAAGTTCTCCGGATACTCTTGTTACCTGAACATTATAAAGCCCGTTGCTGTCAAGGATCTGTCTTGCTATATCTGCGGCAGACATTCCTCTTGAGCTTGGCATCTTGTTGTATTTTCTGAAAGTACCTTTTACATTGATTGAGGTGAATATAGAAAAGATAAAGGCTGTTATCAGCAGTAAATAAAGTATAAATTCCATATCCGTTCTCCTTTCCGTTTGACGCTATCAGTTCAACACAGTGTCACGCTGTAGCTTGTTGCCGTTCAGAAAGCTTGCGGTATTCATACGCTTTCCGCCCTCTCCCTGAACATCGGTAAATCTTATACATTTCTTGTCGCCGCATACTACGGTGAGGTCGTTTTCGTTCACGACAGTTCCGCACGGCTTGTCGGAGGTAATATCTGTCATAACCGCAAAGTAAACCTTTAATCTTTTATCTCCTATAAAAGTATAGGCACAGGGCGACGGTGACATACCTCTTATGAAATTATATACATCAATTGCATTTTTTGAGAAGTCTATCCTGCACATTTCTTTCGTGATGAGACCTGCGTAGCACGAAAGGCTGTCATCCTGAGGTACAGGCTTTATCGTACCCTCCTCGCAGGCCTTCAGCGTTTCGATTATAAGCTCTCCGCCTGTTGCCGCAAGGCTGTCGTGAAGCTCTCCGCCGGTCATATCGGGAGTAATCTTAACCGACCTGCTCATCAGCATATCGCCCGTATCAAGTCCCTTTGCCATAAGCATTGTTGTAACTCCGCTTTCTGTTTCGCCGTCTATGATGCACTTCTGGATAGGTGCGGCACCTCTGTATTTCGGCAGAAGCGAAGCGTGTATATTGATGCACTTGTACTTCGGAAGCTCAAGTATGCTTTCGGGAAGAAGCTGACCGTAAGCCGCCACCACGATGCAGTCCGGAGCAAGCTGTTTAAGAAGCTCAAGCGACTTCTCCGCATCCTCGCCCTTTCTGAGCGACAGAGGCTGATATACGGGGATACCGTACTTTTCGGCGCACTCCTTTACGGGAGGTGCCTGCATCTTCTTTCCTCTGTTCTTAGGCTTGTCGGGCTGAGTGAAAACAGCCATGACATTATGATGCTTGTGTAACTCCTCCAGTGCCGATACGGCGAAATCCGGAGTACCCATAAATACTATGTTCAAATGATTTCCCCCTTACTTTTTACGTTCCTCAAGCTGTTCGGACGTAAGCAGTTCATCTGCCTTATCGGTAAACAGAATACCGCTCAGATGGTCGATTTCGTGACACAGAGCTATCGCTAAAAGCTCTGTACCCTCTATATCAAATTCTTTGCCGTATCTGTCCTGTGCCTTTACCTTTACCTTTGCGGGTCTGTCAACATATCCCCACATACCCGGCACTGAAAGACAGCCCTCAAGCTCGTGCTGTTTGCCTTTCATAGATGTGATAACAGGGTTTATAAGCTCGATTTTTCCGTGTTCGTCGCCTACATCTATGACCACAACTCTCCTCAGTACGCTTATCTGAGGTGCGGCAAGACCTACGCCGTTTGCCTCCTGCATTGTTTCGTACATATCGTCAAGCATCGTCCACAGCTTATCGTCAAATACGGTAACATCCTTACATCTTTTTCTCAGCGATTCGTCGCCGTCCTTAGCTATTATTCTCTTTGCCATTTCAAAAATCCTTTCTTTTGTTTATATAATCTCGCCGTTCATATCGGCGAAGAAGCTGACTTTATCAAGTGCAGGTGATTTATATGCATCAAGCAGTGTAGCCTGCATTACCGACCTGAACTCTTTATTATTCTTACATTTTATAATGATACGATAGCGGTACTTGCCGTTTACCTTTGCCACCGAGCAGGCGGACGGTCCAAGCACTCTTATAGGGATACCGTGACCCTCAAGATTTTTCATAAACAGCTTTACGAAGCTGTCAGAGCCTTTTTTGCAGGCCGCTTCATCAACCGATGAAAGCCCTATTTCGCATATATCGCAGTACGGCGGAAACAGCAGTGCTTTTCTTATCTCGCATTCCTGTCTGAAAAACTCATCGTAATTCTGATCAGCCGCAAGATTAAGAACATAATGTTCGGGAGAAAAGGTCTGCAGATACGCTCTGCCTTTTTTCGAGCCTCTGCCGCATCTTCCGACCACCTGTGTTATAAGCGAAAACGTCTTTTCATAACCGAGATAATCGCCTGCGTACAGCGATTTATCTATCAGCAATACACCGACAAGCGTCACGTTCTCAAAATCAAGCCCTTTTGCTATCATCTGAGTGCCGACCATAATATCATACTCGCCGTTTTTGAATTTATCGAAATTCTTTTCGTAGGAAAACTTGCTCATCGTGGTATCTGCATCCATACGCAATACTCTGGCGGACGGAAACAACGTCGATATTTCATCTTCTATACGCTGTGTTCCTGTACCTGTGCTGTATATGAACTTCGAGCCGCACGATTTGCATTTTCCTGTGAATACCTCGGTATAGCCGCAATAGTGACATATCATGCAATTGTTCGTCTTATGATATGTAAGAGGAATATTGCAGTTGGGACATTTATACACCTCGCCGCACTTTATGCAGTTCATATAGGTGTTGTAGCCTCTGCGGTTAAGCAGAAGTATCGTCTGCTCTCCTCTTTGCAGATTATTCTTTATCTCATCGGCAAGCGCCCTGCTGAAATTGGAACGGTTGCCGGTTTCGACCTCGACCTTCATATCGACAAGATACACATCGGGAAGTACCGGCTGGCTGTAACGCTTTTTCATCTCAAACAGCTTGTATCTGCCGATTGACGCAAAGTATGCGCTTTCAAGGCTTGGAGTTGCAGATGCTAAAAGAAGCGTGGCATTGTGGTAAAAGCATCTCTGCTTTGCTATGCTCCTTGCCTGATAGCGTGGAGATTTTTCGGATTTATAGGTATGCTCGCCCTCTTCGTCAATAACGATTATACCGATGTTGTCAAGCGGTGCAAATACAGCGCTTCTTGTGCCTATGACTATCCTTGCCTCGCCTTTTTCGATACGTTTGTACTCATCTGTCCTCTGACCGAGCGAAAGGTTGCTGTGTATTACCGCAACGTTACTTCCGAAAAGATCGGTAAAATTTCTCACCATCTGGGGAGTGAGCGATATTTCGGGAACGAGCATAAGGGCTGTTTTCCCTTGTTTTAACGCCTTGTCGATAAGCTTTAAGAAAACGGTGGTCTTGCCGCTTCCCGTAACGCCTTTCAGTAAGGCGCACTGCGGCTTGCCGCTGTCCATAAGCTCGGACATTCCGCTGTATACGGCGGACTGTTCATCGGACAGCACTATATCGTCAATGCTCCTTACCGCCTTTGCTCCTGCGGTAAGCGAGCGGGAAACTTCATTGTCAAAGCATTCTACAATGCCGTTTTTCTCCATATTGTTTATAACGGCGGATGTTACAACGCAATTATAGCATACTTCCTTTACCGATGCGGAATCGGCATCCGTCAGAAAATCGGCTACCTTTTTCTGCTTTGCGGTAAGGGGCTTTCCGCCTTTGTCGGCATACTCGCCGCTGAGATAGCTGTCTGTCAGCCTGACGTTTTTTTCGGTTTTACTGCCTACTCTCTGTTTTATAATATCAAGCAAAACAAGTACGCTTTTTTCCGAAAGACGCCCAATCAGCTTTTTCTGCTGTTCGTCAAAGCCGTATTCTATCATATCGTTAAGCTCCCTGTCGCTTTTACAGCCGAGGAGCATAGCCGATACCGCCTGTTCCGCAGGTTCAAGAGCAAAACTGTCCGGAGTTTTTCTGAACTCATCGCTTATAGCATATCTCTGAGATACATTCAGAGCCATACCTCCGGGCAGGATAGTCTTTACTGCGTCGAAATAGGTACAGAAGGTATTGTCCTTCAGCCAGTGCATAAGACGCAGAGCCTCGTCACCCAGTATCACTCCGTCATTTATAACGCAGTATATATCCTTGAGCCGTCCGTAATCCGCATTCTGCTTAAAGCCGGTCACAAGGCCGACACGCTTCTTACCGCCTTTGCCGAACGGCACGATAACACGCTGACCTATGCTGACCTTAGCTCCTTGCGGAAGATAATAATCAAACTCGTTATCAAAGCTGTAAAGTGCCTTATCGACTACTACCGATACGATAGCCTTATCATAGCGGCCGCTCATTATGATTTCTTGATTTCCTCAAGTAACGAAAGTGAACGCTTCGTGTTCATCTTTTCCGCAAGGATAACGGTATTCACATCATCTACCGCCTTTTCAAGCTCGCCGTTTACTACAAGATAATCAAACTTGTCTGCAAACTGAAGCTCGTTTCTTGCCTGCGCTATTCTTGCGGCGATAGTTTCTTCCGTTTCGGTGCCTCTTTTTCTGAGTCTTCTTTCAAGTTCGCTCATTGAGGGCGGAAGTATGAATATAAGCACGCATTCGGGGAATATCTTCTTTATATTCATCGCACCCTCGACCTCAATCTTGAGTATTACGTCCCTGCCCTGTTCAAGCATATCCGTAACGGCTTTCTTAGGCGTACCGTAATAGTTGCCGCAATACTGCGTATATTCAAGCACTTCGCCGTTTTCTATCATCTTTTCAAATGCGTCAGCAGTCGTGAAGTGATAGCTTACTCCGTCAATTTCGCCCTCACGCATTGCTCTTGTGGTAGCGGAAACCGACTGTGTGAGATTTGAGTTTTTCTTGTAAAGCTGTTCAAGTATCGTATCCTTACCGCAGCCGGACGGTGCGGAAATTACTATAGGCAATCCTTTGTTCATACAGTTCTTCCCCCTGTTATTCATTTACCTCTTCACCTGCGGTTATGCCTGTGAAATGCGATATATCAAGTGCCGACAGGACTACATGGTTGCTGTCGGTTATTATGACGGTTTTGGTTTTCTTGCCGCAGGTCGCATCTATGGCAGTGTTGTTATCCTTTGCCGCCGATATGATACGCTTTACCGGTGCGGCATCGGCACTCACAGCAGCTATTACCCTGTCGGAATTGACGGTGTTGCCGTAGCCTATATTTATAAGCTTCATACGCTCTCCTTTTCGCTTTAAATCATAGTTTGTTATTATATCACCCTTATGTGATAATTCAAAGAAAATCAGACAAGTTTTGACGCTAAAAGCGGTGAATAGTGATTTCTGAATTCCTCGAAAGTTCCCTCGTCGATTGCCGCTCTTATCTTCTCCATAAGCGTATTGTAGAAATATAGATTATGCTGTACGGCAAGTCTTCCGCCAAGCATCTCTCCCGATTTAAACAGATGTCTTATATACGCTCTTGAGAAATTGCGGCAGGTAGGACAGTCGCATTCAGGGTCTATCGGCAGTGAATCGGTTTCAAAGCACTGATTCGTGACGTGAGTGATACCGTTCCATGTGAAAACGGTAGCGTGACGTGCGTTTCTGCTCGGCATAACGCAGTCGAACATATCAACGCCTCTGTAAACGGCTTCTATTATATTTGACGGAGTACCGACACCCATAAGATAACGGGGCTTGTCTGTCGGAGCGTGCGGGATAACGGTTTCTATTATCCTGTACATAACATCTGTAGGCTCGCCTACGGCAAGTCCGCCGATAGCCACGCCGTCAACGTTCATATTCGCTATTGTTTTCATATGCTCGGCTCTTATATCGTCATAAGTTCCGCCCTGATTTATCGCAAACAGCATCTGCTGACGGTTTATCGTTTCGGGCAGAGAATTAAGCCTTGCCATTTCGTCAATACAGCGCTGCAACCATCTTGTCGTTCTGTCAACCGACTTCTTTACATAATCATAAGGCGAGGGATTTTCTATACATTCGTCAAATGCCATAGCTATCGTTGAGGCAAGATGCGACTGTATCCTCATGCTTTCTTCGGGACCCATAAAAATACGTCTGCCGTCAACATGGGAGTTGAAATATACTCCCTCTTCCTTTATCTTTCTGAGCTTCGCAAGCGAGAACACCTGAAATCCGCCGCTGTCGGTAAGTATCGGTCTGTCCCAGTTCATAAACTTGTGAAGTCCGCCCATTTTATATATTATATCATCTCCCGGACGAACGTGAAGATGATAGGTGTTGCAAAGCTCCACCTGACACTTGAGGTCTTTGAGGTCAAGCGATGATATACCGCCCTTGATTGCCGCAGATGTGCCGACATTCATAAAAAACGGCGATTGTATAACACCGTGAGGTGTGTGGAATTCTCCTCGTCTTGCTACACCGTCTGTTTTTAATACTTTAAACATATTTCTCCTTAAATACGGCAACGCAGTCAAGTGGTATCATTCCTACTTCTCCGCTTTGTGCTATGCCGTAGCAGTATTTTTCATTCTTATAATAAACGCAGAATGTTTCGCCTTTATTAACGCAAACAAACGCATCAAGATTAGTCCATCCGTGATAATGTCCGTCACCCCATTGGGCGATATAGTTTTCAAGTATAAGTCCGCTGTTGCCGCTGTGCTTATCAAGCACCGACACCAGTCCGTCTGACTTGCCGAGTATTTCAAGGTCGCTCTTTTCATAATCAAGATAAGAATAATGCCGAGCGGCTGTATAATCCTTGATGATTGTACATTTTTCACACGGCTCGGACGGCTCGAATACGTTGTCATAGCTGTAGCTTTCTCCGTCCTTAGTTATTATAAAAGCATTTATCTGTCCTGCCGATTTTACCGAACAGCCGCCGTCAACCGCTATTATCCTTTTATCCGTGTCGATTATCGGCAGATTGGTGTTTTTTCCTCTTGCAAAATTATAGGTCGGGAAGTGACCCACGACAACATATTTATCAAGAGCGTGACCGCTTCTTATCCACCACGGTGCGCACAGGACAAACTGCTCTGAGCTGTTTTCCCAGTCCGTGCGGTTTTCTATACCTGCGTGAACGAAAATGTGTTTTTCGGTTTCTATAGCCGTCGGAAGCCCCGAAACGAACGACAGTTCTTTAGCGAATTTTTGGTTGACAGCATTACGCTTGTTATCAAAATCTGTCGTGAAATCGGTAATACCTATACTCTCCGCCATTTGCATATAAGCGTTTACAGGGCGATATATAAGCCTTTCGAGAAACTTTTCCTTTTCATCGTCAAACGCCATACGCGATACCATCGTATCGTTGTTACCCTTGATACATACGCATTTTTTGTCATGGGATAATTTTTGTATAAAGTGCAGTGTTTCGATATTTTGCCTGCCCTTTTCCAGAATATCACCGAGAATGAACAGATAGTCGCTTTCATTATTGTAGTCGCACTTACGCAAAAGCCTTGCAAACTCATCATAATGTGCGTGTATATCACTGACGCAAATTATCCTGCACTTTTCAGGCAGGGTTACTTTAACGATGTTCATCATATTATTATCATACTGTCTCCGAAGCTGAAGAAACGGTATTTTTCCTTTATAGCTTCATTATAGGCATTCAGCGTCTTTTCCCTGCCTAAGAATGCGCTTACAAGCATTATAAGCGTACTTTCGGGAAGGTGGAAATTCGTTATAAGTCCGTCTATCGCTTTAAACTCATAGCCGGGGTAAATGAATATTCCCGTATCGTGCGAGCAGGCTTTTATCTCGCCGTTCGGATCAAGCGATGCGGCAGATTCAAGTGTACGACAGCTTGTGGTGCCGACTGAAATGACACGTCCGCCACGCTCTCTGCAGGCCTTTATCTTATCGGCGGTTTCCTGCGGTATGGAGTAATGCTCAACGTGCATTTTATGATCGAGTATATTATCCTCTTTTACGGGACGGAAAGTACCAAGTCCGACGTGGAGCGTTACAAAAGCTGTATCAACGCCTTTTTCACGGAGCTTTGCAAACACGTTTTCGGTGAAGTGAAGTCCCGCAGTAGGAGCGGCGGCTGAGCCTACCTCGTGAGAATAGATGGTGTTGTATCTGTCCTTATCCTTCAGCTTTTCGGTAATATAAGGAGGTAGCGGCATCTGACCGATACGGTCAAGCACTCCAAATATGCTGTCGCCGTCATAGGTAAACTCGGCTATCCTGTCGCCGCCCTCGGCATAGTCGACTATCTCGGCCGTCAGAATGCCCGAAAAGTCGACCTTAGTACCGATTTTAAGTCTTTTGCCGGGCTTCACCATAACCTCCCAGCGATTATGCGAAATCTGGTGAAGAAGCAGGAACTGCACTGCCGCACCCGTTTCCTGCTTTACGCCGTAAAGTCTTGCAGGGAAAACCTTTGAGTCGTTGAGAACGAGCAGGTCACCCTTTTCAAGATAATCGCATATATTATAAAAGCGGTCATGTGTTATTTCGCCGCTTTTGCGGTCAATTTTCATAAGCCGTGAGCTGTCACGAGGTTCAAGCGGAGTCTGTGCAATAAGCTCCTGCGGCAAGTCATAATAAAAATCCGATTTAAGCATTGTTTTTCCTCTGTTTTTTGCGTTTTTCACGCATTTTTTCTTTCTGGATATTGCATACTGTTTTATAATAACACATTTACGAAAAAAAATCAAATTATTTTTTACCGCTTCGCCATTGACAAACAGCAATAAATATGATAATATAAACAAAGCAGGTAGAGGTGCGATTAAAGAAAAGTACCCGTTGCGTCAATCTGCCGACAGATTGCAGCGGGAAAAGGCTTTGTCGCCGAAGAACATAAGTGTCGGAGCTTATGTATCTGGTCGTGTGTCTAATATATGCACGATTGTCATCAAGCGGTTAAGCTGTAGGTGGAGAGCTATCACACAACTTTATCACATCTGCATACAAAGCCGCCTGTAATCATTTTTACAAGCGGCTTTTTTAAGAAAATATGCTAAAAGCAAAAAAGAAGGATGGAAACTAAAATGAAAAACTACAACGTAGGTATTATCGGTGCTACGGGTATGGTAGGACAGCGTTTTGCCGTTCTGCTGGAAAATCACCCCTGGTTCAACGTAAAGGTGCTTGCCGCATCTCCCCGTTCCGCAGGAAAGACTTATAAAGAGGCTGTCGGCTCAAGATGGCTCATCGAAAAGCCTATGCCCAAGGCTATGGAAGACATTGTTATTATGGACGCTACTGCCGATATTGAAAAGATCGCATCACAGGTCGACTTCGTATTCTGTGCGGTAGATATGAAGAAGGACGAGATAAAGGCTCTTGAAGAGGCTTACGCAAAGCACGAATGCCCCGTTATGTCCAACAACTCAGCTAACCGTTTCACAGACGACGTTCCTATGATTATCCCCGAAATCAACGATGAGCATATGGCTATCGTTGAGGCTCAGAAGAAGCGTCTTGGCACAAAGAGAGGTTTCATATCAGTTAAGTCAAACTGCTCTATCCAGAGCTACGTTCCCGCTCTCAACCCCTTACGCAAGTTCGGCATCACAAAGGTTCTCGCCTGCACATATCAGGCAATTTCAGGTGCCGGCAAAACATTCGAAACATGGCCTGAAATGGTAGATAACCTTATCCCCTATATCGGCGGTGAGGAAGAAAAGAGTGAGCAGGAGCCTCTGAAGGTATGGGGCAAGATCGAAGGCGACAAGATTGTAAAGGCTGCCGCTCCCGCAATCACAACACAGTGCCTCAGAGTTCCCGTATCAAACGGTCACTTTGCCGCAGTATTCGTTAGCTTCGAGAACAAGCCCTCAAAGGAAGAGATCCTCAATATCTGGAAGGAATACAAGGGCGCACCGCAGGAGCTTGAGCTTCCCTCCGCACCCAAGCAGTTCCTTCACTACTTTGAAGAAGACAATATGCCTCAGGCTAAGCTGCACAGAAACCTTGAAGGCGGTATGGCAGTTTCAATCGGAAGATTAAGAGAAGACACACAGTACGACTACAAGTTTGTCTGCCTGTCACACAACACATTAAGAGGTGCCGCAGGCGGCGCAGTTGAAATGGCTGAGCTTTATGCCGCAAAGGGTTATTTCGACTGATTTTGATTCATTGAACACGGAGGTATCCGATGAAAAAGACAATTTTTACAGGCTCTGCAGTAGCTATAGTGACCCCTATGAATGAGGACGGGAGCATCAACTACGATAATTTTGCAGATCGCATAGAGGAGCAGATTGCCGGCGGAACAGACGCTATAGTAGTGTGCGGTACAACAGGCGAATCTGCGGCTATGACAGACGAGGAGCATAAGGAATGTATCCGCTTCTGCGTTGAAAAGGTAGCAAAGAGAGTTCCTGTCATAGCAGGTGCAGGCAGTAACGATACCGCTTATGCCATTCAGCTTTCAAAAGAAGCCGAGACGCTCGGTGCTGATGCACTGCTCCTTGTGACGCCTTATTATAACAAGACTTCGCAGAGAGGACTTGTCGCACACTTCAGTGCAATTGCGGACAGCGTAAGCCTGCCGATAATCCTCTACAACGTTCCCAGCCGTACAGGTGTGAACATTTCTGTTGAAACGTACAAGGAGCTTGCAAAGAAGGACAACATAGTTGCCGCAAAGGAAGCAAGCGGAAACATAAGCGTAGTAGCCAAGATAGCGGCTGAAACCGACCTTGACATTTATTCGGGTAACGACGACCAGATAGTACCTATAATGTCGCTCGGCGGTAAGGGTGTTATCTCGGTACTTGCAAACTGCCTTCCCACAGAAACGCACGAGATAGCAAGCTACTGCCTTGAAGGCGATTATAAGAAAGCGGCTGAGTTACAGCTAAGGCTCCTTGAATTTACAAACGATCTGTTTATAGATGTCAACCCCATTCCCGTTAAGGAAGCACTTAACATAATGGGCAAAAATGTTGGCGAGTGCAGACTTCCGCTTATAAGAATGGAAGACGCAAAGATAGCTAAGCTGTTTTCATCTATGGAAAAGCTCGGTCTTACAAAGTAAATTCAGAAAAAGGACGTTAATATGACGAGAATTGTAATTACAGGTGCCTGCGGCAAAATGGGCAGAGTAATAAATGACATTGTCAATACGAGAGATGACTGCGAAATAACAGCCGGCATTGATATAGCAGGTGAACAGTACGCTGACTTCCCCGTTTACAAGAAGTTATTCGATCTGCCGGAAAAGCCCGATGTTATAATCGACTTTTCGCACCCCTCACTGCTTGACGAGCTGCTCGACTACTGCAAGATAAACAATGTTCCCGTAGTTATTGCAACGACAGGCTACACCGATGAACAGATAAAGCAGATAAAGACAGCGGCGGGTCAGATTCCCGTGTTCTTCACATTCAATATGTCGCTCGGAATAAATCTTCTTGTTGACCTTGCAAAGCGTGCAACAAAGGTACTCGGAGATCAGTTTGATATTGAGATAGTCGAAAAGCACCACAATCTCAAGAAGGACGCTCCTTCGGGAACGGCAATAATGATAGCGGAAGCAATAAACGAAGAGCTCGGCAACAAGATGCACTATGTATATGACCGCCACAGCGTGAGAAAGCCCCGTGAGAAAACCGAAATCGGTATGCACTCGATAAGAGGCGGTACGATAGTAGGCGAGCATGATGTTATATTTGCGGGACGTGACGAAGTGATAACTCTTTCTCACAGCGCAGGCTCAAAACAGGTATTCGCAGTCGGCTCTGTCAATGCGGCAGTATTCTTAAGCGGCTGTGAAAAAGGTCTTTATCAGATGTCGGATCTTCTTTCCGAAGCATAACGGAGGTCAATATGACAGATATTAAAGTATACGAAAACATATCAATCGTAACATTTTCAGATGTTCCGTCAAGAAAGCGTTTTGTTTCAACTACTCTTTCAGCGGTAGCCGAAAGCGGTATTAATGTAGATATGATCTCGCAGACACCTCCTAAGTCGGATATGTTCTCATTCGGCTTTACGTTCAGCGATGATGATATACCCACACTGCTTACCGTTTTACCCAGAATAACTGCAGTACACGGAATAACACCCTGTGTAAACAGCGGTAATGTAAAGATAGTTATCAAGAGCGAGGAAATGGTTGATCAGGCAGGTTTTGCGGCTAAGGTATTCCAGGCTTGCGAAAACATATGTGCCGATGTAATGCTCATAACAACGAGCGTTGACGAGATCAGCCTGTTGGTAGGCGACAGCTTCGCTGCCTCACTTCCCGAAGAAATCAAGAAAGTTCTTGGCTGATAATAATTAAATATTCGTAATGGCATCGGATTTTGCTCCGATGTCATTATTATTGGACGGTGAAATATGCTAAAACTGGTTAAGTATCTTAAAAAATACAGAAAAAACGTAATACTCGGACCTATTTTCAAGCTGACCGAGGCGGTATTTGAGCTTATCGTTCCTCTGGTTATGGCGAAGATAATAGACATAGGTATTGCACACAAAGACAGCGGTTATATCTGGAAGATGGGTGGAGTGCTTGTTCTGCTCGGTGTATGCGGTCTTGGATTTGCGCTTATATGTCAGTATGTGGCATCGGTTGCGTCGCAGGGCTTCGGCACAGAGCTTAGACGTGAGCTTTATCATCATATCAACACTCTTTCGCATAAGGAGGTTGACGAATTCGGCACGCCATCACTTATAACGAGGCTTACCTCCGATATAAATCAGCTGCAGGTCGCTGTTGCGATGCTGATAAGACTTGTAGTAAGAGCGCCGTTTTTGGTTATCGGTTCAACGATAATGGCTTTTATGATAGATGTGAAATTAGCGCTGATTTTCGTTCTTGTTATTCCGCTTGTTGCGATTGTTATGTGGCTTGTCACAACAAGGACTATCCCCTTCTTCAAGTCGATACAGAAAAAACTGGACAAGACCTCGCTCATCACCCGTGAAAATCTTGTCGGTGCAAGAGCCGTAAGAGCTTTTTCAAAGCAGCAGCACGAAATAGAACGTTTCAGAGATAACGCTGAGGATATTGAAAAAGCGGCAGTAAGAGCCGGCAAGATTTCAGCACTGCTCAGCCCTGTCAACGCTATTATACTGAACCTTGCAATCGTTGCAATAATATGGTTCGGCGGATTCTCGGTAAATGTCGGCGACCTTACACAAGGTCAGGTTATCGCACTTGTAAACTATATGAATCAGATCCTGCTCGCCCTTGTGGTTGTTGCAAACCTTGTTGTTATATTCACGAAGTCGGCGGCTTGTGCGGCAAGAGTAAACGAGGTGCTTGACACAAAGCCGTCAGTTACAGAAACAGACAACACCGAAGAAAACGGCGACAGTTCTGCTCCTGCCGTAAAATTCGACAAAGTATATTTCAGCTATCACGATAACAGTGAATATGCACTTGAAGATATATCGTTCACCGCCGAAAAAGGTCAGACGATAGGCATAATAGGCGGTACGGGCAGCGGTAAATCAACGCTTATAAATCTTATCCCCCGATTCTATGACGCATCAGACGGTTTGGTCGAAGTTTACGGAACAGATGTCAGAAAATACGACCTTAACCGTCTTCGCAAAAAGATAGCGGTCGTTCCTCAGAAAGCCGTACTTTTCCGCGGTACAATCCGTGAAAATATGAAGTGGGGCGGAGATAATATAACTGACGAGCAGATATGGCGTGCGCTGAAAATCTCGCAGGCTTATGAGTTTGTCGAAAAGCTCGAAAACGGACTTGATTACGAGATACTTCAGGGCGGTAAGAACCTTTCGGGAGGTCAGAAGCAAAGACTTACTATTGCAAGGGCAATAGCCGCAGACCCGGAGATACTGATACTTGATGACAGCGCAAGCGCACTTGACTTTGCTACAGACGCAAAGCTGAGAACGGCAATCAAGGAAAACTGCTCCGATATGACGGTGTTTATCATTTCTCAAAGAGCAAACACGGTCAAAAATGCCGATCAGATAATCGTGCTTGACGACGGCAAAACAGTCGGAATAGGCACACATAAAGAGCTGTTACAGAGCTGTACCGATTACTGTCAGATCTGTCTTACTCAGTTCAGTGCGGAAGAACTTGAAAAGGAGATAAACGGCGATGAGTAAAAAAAATAACGACAGCGGTTTTACAGTTCTTGCAAAGCTGCTGAAATATACAAAGCCTTATACGTTCTATCTCGTTTTCACGATAGTCAGCGCTGTTATAAGCGCAATAGCAACGCTGTATGCACCCGTGCTTATCGGTCAGGCTGTTGACTTTATCATTGATATTAACAACGTTGATTTCAAAAAAACCCTGCCGATAATTATAAAGCTCGCCGTTGTGGTAATCGTAGGTGCGGGATTTCAGTGGTTTATGGGTTATTGCACCAACATACTCACTCAAAGAACGGTAAGGGATTTAAGAACAGATGCTTTCAACAAGCTCCAGCGTGTACCGCTGAAATATATAGACTCTACTCCGCACGGCGATATAATAGGCAGAGTCGTAGCTGATATTGATACTGTATCCGACGGTCTGCTGCAAGGATTTCAGCAGATATTCACAGGCTCTGTCACTATAATAGGAACACTCTGCTTTATGTTCTCGATAAACGTAGGCATTGCACTTGTAGTTATCGTTATAACCCCTGTATCACTGATTGTGGCTTCTACCATAGCAAGACTTTGCTCAAAGAAATTCAAGGAGCAGGCGGCGCTCAGAGGTCAGATCACCGGACTTGCCGAAGAATATATCGGAAATCAGAAGGTCGTAAAGGCTTTCTCCCGTGAAGAATACAGCGAAGAAAAATTCGAAGAACTTAACGCAAAGCTGTATAAGGTCGGCGTAAGAGCGCAGTTCTACTCTGCTCTTACCAATCCCTCCACAAGATTTGTAAACGGTCTTGTATATGCCGGTGTCGGAATTTTCGGCGCACTCAGCGCTATAGGCGGCGGTATCACGGTAGGTCAGCTTTCCGCTTTTTTATCATACGCCAACCAGTATACAAAGCCGTTCAACGAAATTTCAGGCGTTGTTACCGAATTACAATCGGCGTTTGCATCGGCAAGACGTATATTCGCCCTCACCGAAAGCGACGATGAAATATCCGACGCTGACAACAAGGTGCTTACAGATGTAAGCGGAAACGTAAAGATTGATCACGTTGACTTCTCTTACGTTCCCGAAAAAGAGCTTATCAAGGATCTTAATCTTGATGTAAAGAGCGGTCAGCAGATAGCTATTGTAGGTCCTACCGGCTGCGGTAAAACCACTATAATCAACCTGCTTATGCGTTTCTATGATACGGATAAGGGCGGTATCTCGGTTGATGGCAACAATATAAAGGACGTGACCCGTGATTCGCTCAGGCTCAGCTACGGTATGGTGCTTCAGGAAACATGGATTTTCGAGGGTACAGTCCGTGAAAATATAGCTTACGGAAAACAGGACGCAACTGAAGAAGAAATTGTAGCCGCCGCAAAAGCCGCTCACTGCCATAGCTTTATAAAGCGTATGAAAGACGGTTATGATACGATAATAAGCGACAATGACGGTATTTCACAGGGTCAGAAGCAGCTTTTGTGCATAGCCCGTGTAATGCTTGCAATGCCTCCAATGCTGATTCTCGACGAAGCGACCAGCAGCATTGATACAAAGACCGAAATGAAGATTCAGAACGCTTTCGCAAAGATGACAAAGGGCAAAACGAGCTTTATAGTAGCTCACAGATTATCGACTATAAAAAATGCCGATACCATTCTGGTAATGGATAAGGGCAGGATTATCGAGATCGGTAATCACGATCAGCTTCTTGCTAAGAACGGATTCTATGCGGAGCTTTACAACAGTCAGTTCAAGAAAACCTGACAAAGCAGTAATAACGGCAATCGTATTGATTGCCGTTATTTTTTTGCCCTTATACAAGAAAACAGCTGTATGGTTTTTAGCCATACAGCTGTTTGGTTATTCACCGATTATTCTTCGGATTCGTCCTTTTTCTTACGCTTACCGAGAAGAAGTCCTGCTGCCGCAAGAGCCGCTGTAGCCGCCGCACCTGCCGCAAGCGTTCCGTCAATGCCAACGCCGGTATTGGGGTTGCCGTTTGTGTTGTCAAAGTCAGTACGCTCAAGGTTACCGTTGCTGTCATCGCCGTTTACACGCTCACCCTGAGGTGTTCTGTCATCGAAGTCAACTTCATCACCGTTTACACGATCATTATCGGTATCTGTATCTGTGTCTGTATCAGTATCTGTGTCGGTATCCGTGTCTGTATCGGTATCTGTGTCAGTGTCAGTATCAGTATCTGTATCAGTATCTGTATCAGTATCTGTATCCGTATCTGTGTCAATGTCCGTATCTGTGTCGGTATCTGTATCCGAGTCAGTGTCTGTATCGGTATCTGTATCCGTATCTGTATCGGTATCCGTGTCTGTATCGGTATCCGTGTCTGTATCGGTATCTGTATCTGTATCTGTGTCTGTGTCCGTATCTGTATCTGTATCTGTATCTGTGTCTGTATCGGTATCTGTGTCAGTGTCAGTATCCGTGTCTGTATCGGTATCTGTGTCCGTATCAGTATCTGTGTCTAAGTCAGTATCCGTGTCTGTATCGGTATCTGTGTCCGTGTCCGTATCAGTATCTGTGTCTAAGTCAGTATCCGTGTCTGTATCGGTATCTGTGTCCGTGTCCGTATCAGTATCTGTGTCTAAGTCAGTATCCGTGTCTGTATCGGTATCTGTGTCCGTATCAGTATCAGTATCTGTATCGGTATCCGTATCTGTGTCAGTATCTGTATCTGTGTCAGTATCTGTATCTGTGTCTGTATCTGTATCTGTATCTGTGTCAGTATCGGTGTCTGTATCGGTGTCAGTATCTGTATCAGTGTCAGTATCCGTATCAGTGTCAGTATCAGTATCTGTGTCTGAGTCGGTATCCGTGTCAGTATCTGTATCTGTATCGGTGTCAGTATCGGTATCTGTGTCTGTGTCTGTATCGGTATCAGTATCGGTATCCGTGTCAGTGTCAGTATCTGTGTCGGTATCTGTATCTGTATCTGTATCAGTGTCCGTATCGGTATCTGTATCTGTATCTGTATCAGTGTCCGTATCGGTATCTGTATCCGTGTCAGTATCGGTATCTGTGTCAGTGTCGGTATCCGTGTCAGTGTCAGTGTCCGTATCTGTGTCTGTATCCGTGTCAGTATCTGTATCCGTATCCGTGTCAGTGTCAGTATCGGTATCCGTGTCCGTATCAGTATCTGTATCCGTGTCTGTATCGGTATCTGTATCTGTATCGGTGTCAGTATCGGTATCTGCATCGGTGTCCGTATCAGTGTCTGTATCGGTATCTGAATCAGTGTCCGTGTCAGTATCAGTATCTGTGTCTGTATCTGTATCCGTGTCAGTATCCGTATCAGTGTCTGTATCGGTATCAGTGTCTGTGTCCGTATCGGTATCCGTATCCGTGTCAGTATCTGTGTCAGTATCTGTGTCTGTATCCGTGTCTGTATCTGTATCTGTGTCCGTATCAGTATCAGTGTCTGTATCAGTGTCGGTATCCGTGTCAGTATCCGTATCTGTATCCGTGTCTGTATCAGTATCTGTATCCGTGTCGGTGTCGGTATCTGTGTCTGTGTCGGTATCCGTATCGGTATCCGTATCCGTATCAGTGTCAGTATCTGTATCTGTATCCGTATCAGTGTCCGTATCGGTATCTGTGTCAGAATCTGTGTCGGTGTCTGTATCCGTATCCGTGTCCGTATCAGTATCAGTATCTGTGTCAGTATCGGTATCCGTGTCAGTGTCAGTATCTGTGTCGGTATCAGTGTCTGTGTCTAAGTCAGTATCGGTATCGGTATCCGTATCCGTATCTGTATCGGTATCTGTATCAGTATCAGTGTCAGTATCGGTATCCGTGTCAGTGTCAGTATCCGTATCTGTATCCGTGTCTGTATCAGTATCTGTATCGGTATCCGTGTCAGTGTCTGTGTCAGTATCTGTATCTGTGTCAGTGTCAGTATCCGTATCGGTATCTGTATCTGTGTCTGTATCAGTATCGGTATCTGTATCCGTGTCAGTATCTGTGTCAGTATCAGTATCAGTATCCGTGTCAGTATCTGTATCCGTGTCAGTATCTGTATCCGTGTCTGTGTCTGTGTCAGTGTCAGTATCTGTGTCTGTATCCGTGTCAGTATCTGTATCGGTATCCGTGTCTGTATCTGTATCCGTATCTGTATCGGTATCTGTGTCAGTGTCAGTGTCTGTATCCGTGTCCGTATCAGTATCCATGTCCGTATCAGTATCTGT